>Ga0114921_10001075_pt1 | contig 12247 bp, 10 predicted proteins | sample BentaG_FD_87016 | JGI IMG/M metagenome (GOLD analysis project Ga0114921, IMG submission 87016) | Deep subsurface microbial communities from South Atlantic Ocean to uncover new lineages of life (NeLLi) - Benguela_00093 metaG | ecosystem: Environmental > Aquatic > Marine > Oceanic > Sediment ...
AGGAAGAAAATATTATTTTCCATCTGACAGGGGTTTTGAAAGAGAAATTAAAAGAAGAATGAAATACTGGCAGAAAATAAGAGAAAACCTAAGGAATCTTAAAGAACAGAATAAAAAGAAATCCCAAAATAAAAAATAAACAAAATAAAAATATACAACAACATGTTGATGTAATTTCAAAAAATAGGAAAGAGGAAAAAACTCTTAATAATCTTTTAGAACTTAAAATAGATAAAAATATAGCTAAATCATTAATAAAAAACATGGTTATAAAAAGATAAATACTTATATTAAGTATCTAAACTATAAGTTAGATAAAGGATTTAAACCTAAAGAATCTATCGCAGCATTTTTAGTCGATTCAATTGTTAATTCTTATATACTTCCTGAAAACTTTATAAAAAATGAAGAATTAGAGAAAAAAAGAACAGAAAGTGCAAAAAAGTGTTACAAGTCGATTAAAGGGGATTGCATAGCATCAAAAACTATAAATCTTTATCCATAAAGCGGAATCTACATGCCTCTATTATCCAGATAGAATCTTATTCTTTTTGGCATAACTTCATGACAATTTTTAACTAATTTCAGAAAATCTTTTTTAGTTCTTCCTTTCATACTTTTGTATATAAAAATTATTTTGTATTTACACTAATTTCAGTAAATTTTCAGTAAAAATATTTATCAAGGTGCCAATATAGTAGTTTTTTTACCAGATTTTTCTTATGTCCAAATCACATAAAAACCCTAAAAAAGCTATTCATTAAGCTAAACCCATGTTATCATATTAGTCAAAATAATCTGGCCACCTAAGCTTTTTTTCTACAACCCGTTTCTGGTATGAAGAAAATTAGCAACATCGAGATTAGCATGAGTACAGCCAGTAGGATAATTGTAGACGTGAGCGTTCCAGTCGAGTCCTTCAAGTAACCTGCTATGATTGGACCTAATGCTCCGCCTATATAACCTACTGAAATAACTATCCCACTTGCCGTGCCAGAATAAGCAGGCCTCACCAGCTCAAGAGGCAGGAAAAGGGACATTACATATGTAGCAGTCAAGGTAATTCCCAATACCCCCATTAGAATGAAATCCAGGATAAAGGGAGTATAAATTATGCCTAAAAATGATACTGCTGCAATCAGACAACTTACCCATAGGAAGGGTTTTCTCAGTCCTACCCTGTCTGATGCAAATGGAATAAGAAAAACAGCAGGGATGCCAGCTAAAGTCACCACCGAGGTCAAGATTCCTGAACTGGCTTCGCTAATGCCCTTCTGGATAAAAAAAGTGGGAAACCAACCTATTATTATATAAAAGGTTACATTGGCTGCAAGGGCGAAAAATACAGCAACAATCCAGATGTATTTGTTCCTAAGAACCGCTCCAAACGAGCTTTTTAAAACTTGTGAGGATAAAAGTTCGCTGCCTCTGGAAGAAGAGGGTTCTCTTGCCAGGCTCCACCATATGATAGCGATAATAAAGGCTATAGCTCCCCAGAAGTAATAAACTCCTCTCCAGCTCCCAACTATCGGAAAGACTATGGGCATTGTAATAGCCAAGACTAATGTCCCGCCTGCAAACACACCAGTTGAATAAATCCCTGTTGCAGTACCTACAAATCTATTCATAAACCATAATTTAACAAGTTTGGGGAGATTGGGGAATATAAATCCCCATCCAATGCCCACAATTAAGCTGAGTATGAAAAGAATTGAAAAATTCGGGGAAACCCCTCTAAGAAAAGCGCTCAGGCTCAGCAAAATAGCTCCAAGTCCCGCAGTTTTGTGTGGTCCGATCATATCTCCTAGAAAGCCACCTACAAAGGCGATTATCGCCAGGGTTATGATCGGTGCCGAGAATAACAATCCTGCTTCGGAAGCCGTGAGTCCAAATTCTTGAGTGATAAGATTCAGTATCGGAGAGACACATAGTACCGAAGCATATGCCGAAAAAATCAGTAGCCACGAACATATTAATGTAATTATTCGATTTTTTGAATCCATTAATTAACCTCCCCGCAATGATACAGAATGATGTGGATTATCTTGTCTTTTTGTACTGTTTCAAGATGCTAAATCAATAAAAAATTCCATAACTACGGACTTTATCTTATAACTGAGGAGGGCACAGGTTCCCCTTCAAGAATCTAATTTTACAGACTTATCATCTAAAATTATTGCTTTTGCATCCGGTTACATTTTCAAAATTAATCATATTTTTTACCCTTTTTCCAATTCCTGGAAATCATGTCATCTAGTATAGAAGATGTTATTTGAGCAAATTGAGGGTCATTTATGTGCAGATCAACTTTTATCAACTCTATATTGTCCTTGGATTTTTTCAAGTTTCTTTCCAAGTTTTTTACGAATGCACTGTTTGCCTCTGGATCATGCCAGTACCTCCCAGTAGAGGTGCCATCATAATGGACAGTGAAGTATTTGCCTTCAGTATCCAAAATTGACCAACCTCTCAATGGGATAGCTACAACAGTGGGACCTTTGGCTTTGTTAACCTTCTCTGCAAAGACCTTACCCAGTTCTTCACTCTCTTTCTTAGTGGTCCTAACCAAGGTTGAGTTTGGGTTATGGAAGTAGAAATCTCTATTTCTAAACTTTTCAGGAACTGTGTCAAGCGACCAAAATTGAATCATGTCCAGACATCCCGGGGCAATGACTTGTGGAACCCCCTTCTCTCCTGCAGTTTCCATACGCTTAGGTCCTGAATTGGAGAATCCTCCAAACAAGCAGTCCACAACCTCATGGGTCGTTATATCTAAAACTCCAACAACCATACCACTGGCCACTAATTCCTCTAGTATCTCTCCACCTGATCCAATCGCATGAAATGATATAAACTCATAACCTTTAGCATCTAATAGTTCCATCGCTTTGTCAATATGGGGTGTGGTATTGCCATACTGAGATGCTACAATAATATCCCTTTCCTCTGGAATCTCCGGTTGAGCCTCCACCATTCCAGCAATAGCAGATGCAGCATGGGCCAAGGTTATTGCTTCTATTCTATTGATACTCTTCCCGTTCATGTCGGTCATGGTTGGGAAGATAGCTATATTTTTTGGTCCTACAGAACCAGCAGCCAAACTAAGTGAGGTGGTAACCAAAACCTTTGGCACATCTAGAGGCAAAGATTTTTCTACCAAGGCCGTTATGGACTCACCCATGCTTCCTCCATAACCTAAAACTCCATCTAACTTTTTCTTGGAGTAAAGATCTTGAACAATCTTGATTGCTCCTCTAACCATAACCTTGATTGCTGGCATTCTTTCCAGTTTCTCAACTTCTTCAATATTGGAGCCTGCCTCCCTTATTACAGTTTCGTTGGAAATATCCTTATCTCTAAGCAGTTTTGAGCTGCACTTTCTCATGCTGATATCGATAAAAATAGTTTTATGTCCAAATCTCTCAATCTGGTTCCTAATATAGCGGCCCTCAATTTCTTTAGTGTTGAGAGTACCTAAGAGTATTATAGTTTTAGCCATCTGTCCTCCCTTTTTATTGTTCTATGTTAATTCTTGTGCATCCTATCTTAATGCTTAAGAAACTTATCTCATAATACATCTGGGAACTTTTAGGTTTGAATGATCCTTTTAGTCCCGTTTTTTCCAGTAATGGACCTACCACCACCTTTCTTTAACTTTTTTCTGTGATATTCAGTAAAAAGTTCATGCTAAAAGTTTTCCAGCTTCCCCGGTCTTCAAATAGCAGAATCTAATTTTCTAGCAGCATGTCTATAATTTTTTTAGTATTATTTTTACGCGACTTCCTAATATTCTACTTGCCCTTTTCTAGAACTGATTTCAGAGTATTTAGAGAAAATTCGAAATCAACAATGGGCCAAACCTTAAAGTCGAGGAAAGGACCAAAGGGTGCTTCCATGATTATTTTATGCATTTCCTCGTTGGTTTCTACATCGAATACCTCAAATCCCTCTGGCTTTCCTGCAAGTACATAGGATTCTAAAAGTTTTCCTTGCTTCATCAAGCCCTTACAAAACGCAAGATCCTCAGGTAGCAGCCTTAACACTTCTGAAGGCGGGGATGGGCGCATCTTCCAGTGGACTAAATATCTCATATTATATCCTCCTTTTTCTTTTATCCGTATTTTTTACATATAATAATATTATATAATTCTCATTACACCCGAGGTAAAGAAAGCTTATCTTGGAATGTGACTTGAGTTTGTTTTATTACGTGCACTGGTCACACGATTTATTACCCCTTCGATACCTTTGGGGAAGAAAAAGATTCCCAACATTAGCAGAATACCTAAAGAAATAAAAAATGGGTAGGGATTCTGTCTTGTGGCAAACAGTTCAAAGAACAGAGAGAGAAATAATGCACTGATCATGCCTCCCCTTAGGCTCCCCACTCCACCAATGACTCCCATCACAAGTAAATTAAAAGAGATGATAGGAGCAAAGACTGTTGTTGTATCTATGTAACCTCCACGGGGTACTATGGCGGCCGCAGCTATACCGATGAAAAATGCACTGATACTGAAAGTGAGAGATTTATAAAGGGAAGTGTTGATACCAATGACACTGGCAAGGTCCTCATTTCCTTTGATGCAGGATAGAGCATAACCGAACTTGGAATTTTTTAAGAGGATGGCCACAACCAGGGTTATTATGGTAATCACAAGCAGGACAATATAAATGGTGGGTATTGGTATAATAGTCAATACTCTACCACTAAGATAGGAGATTGCTTGTTCATAGTAGAGAACTAGAGAGGCAAACAATAGAACGAGAGCATATGAGGCAATAGTAAAATATGGACCCCTGATCCTGAGAAAGACCATACCGAGCAGGTAAGCTATAACAAAGGATATGATACCAACCAGAAGGATTGTTAGCAAGTAGGGTACCTTGGTGGATATTATTGCGTAGGAGTATCCCGCAATTCCATATATAGCTGCCACACCAAGGAAAAGATATCCCGTGAAGCCAGAGAATATATTCCACGCAATCACTAGATGTGTGTATAGAATTATAGTGAGTAATATCTGGAGGACAAAACGTGGAGAATATAAGGGAATGGTAAAAAGCACTACAATTACTATAATACCAAGAATCCAAATTGGTGTTTTAATGTTATTTATTGCTATCATTGTCCTGTTTTTCATTTGTTTATCTCACATATGCTTAATTAATCCTGAAGGCTTGATTAAAAGTATAGCTATGAATAAAGCATAGACAAACGCAATTTTTAGCAAGGGTGCAGTAAAGAACATTACAAAGACCTCTGCCAGGGCAATAATGAAGCCACCCAGTAAAGTCCCTTTAACACTTCCTATACCTCCAATGATTGTTACCACAACAGCAATCATAGTAAATTCTACCCCCATGTAGGGGCCCATTACGAAGTTGTAGCTGTATAGGGTTCCTCCCAGACCAGCTGTAAAGAAAGCAAGGAAGAAGATAGTGAAATGTACTATGTCTACATTTACCCCCATAAGCTGTGCAACTTCGTTATCGTCAAACACACATCTGATGGCTAGTCCGATCCAAGTTTTTTTGATTATTAGCCATATAATTCCCAATGAAGACAAGGAGAGAACTATAGTTAAGAGTTTCCTGAATGGGATGATGTTGCTAAAAATGAACTGAATATCAGGACTGGGAAAAGTCTGCCGATTTGCTGTAAATATTGCTGCTAGAAGGTTTGAAGTTATCCAAGCCAGTGCAAAGGTCATGATTAGGGTTGTATACTCCCTATCTGTCCTAGAAATAGATCGATTTAGAATGCGGGAGAAGCCTCCTATTTTATATAAAACCATCCCTAAAATACCCATCAGGATAGGTACAATGATCAGTAGCCATAATGGCTCTATCCCCAAAGCGGAGATAAATACAAAGGTGAAATATGCCCCAACAATCATGAAATCTCCATGAGCCAAGTTGATTGTCTGAGAGACGCCATAAAGGAGACTCAAGCCTACCCCTATTAGTATATATATGGAACCTAGAAAGATACCACTGATCACAAGGTTAAGTACGGTTGTTAGCATATTCTCTTTCCTCCATACCTCTTGATCTGATTTCTAATGTTGTGCCAAAATCATCTTCCTGACCCAGCACATAGACCCCTATGCCCTGGATCAGGAAAATGTTATAAATAGCGAGCATAATCTCTTACTAAAAACTGTAATGACTAACTTACTTTTTTTTCAACTTCTTCACAGCCCTAAATCTGGATATGGTTTCAATAAGGGTGTTTTCTACAGGGACTCTTTCCCAAGCGGAAGCTGCTTCAAAGCCGTCTGTAGTAGTGTTATTTAACATGTATTTAACTGAAGCAATATCGCGGAACGGTCCGCCGTGAGACAGTGAAATTATCTTGGGATTGATCTCTCTAGCAGCATCAGTTATCTCCTGTACATGTCTGCAAGCTTCGTCTATGTCCTTTATCGGGGTAATCATTGTATTTGCATATCTTTTTTCAGTTGTTGGTGCTCCCACCTTACCCCCAATGGTCAAGCCAGCATGGGGTACTATAGCATCGGCTCCGGCTTTAGCAACATCTTGAGCCTGTTCCGGTGTGCATGCATACCACATGGTGAAAATATCCAATTCATTGCATAGAGCTACTAGTTCAACCTCTCGTTTCCATCCCATGTTTAAAGGGTCCCTGAGCTTGTAAGTCGGTGGAATAAAAACAAGAGTAGGAAAGTTTTGTATACCGTCATAGCCCATTTCTATCACTGTTTGGACCATTCTTCTTAATCCTCGCTCGCCTCTGAATCTTGGATCATAACATTCAACTCCAGCAATAAGGGGTGTCTTGTCCACTTGGGTTCTGATTTCTTCATACATTGGGAACGACCAGCGGTTAGGGTCTGCCAACATAGTGGTAGGCATTCCCCAGTGTCTGGACAAGCCAGTCTCATATACTACTATGGCATCGAGTTCCGCCAACTCTGCGTACTTGGCCACTATACCTGCACTACATCCAGCATAGATGATAGGTATACCCTTTTTTATCTGAGCATGCCAGTTATCAACAATGGCTTTTCTTGTCGGCATAGGTTCTTTAAGTTGAGATAATATACGATCTCTTTCTAAACTTGTATTCAAAACCATTTCGTTACACTCCTTTCTTATTGACATTGGGATTGTTGGGATTCAATTGCAGGCTCTTATATTCCTTCCCTATTCTCATTAGTTCCTTTTCTATAGGAATAGCGTCTATGGCATGGCCTACTTCGAAGCCATCCACATCACACTTGTCTATAATAATTTGAGCGTTCTCGGGAGAGTTCAAAGAACCGCCTGTTATAAGCACAATCTGTTTTGGATTGATCTCTCTTGCTGCAGTTACGATCTCCTGAGCTAACTGGATAGTTCCATCCAGGTCTCTAGGATGACCTCTGAAGCCCTCTTTTTTGAAGTCAAAATCAACAGTACCCGGCTCTGGTGCTCCGGTGCTTCCACCAGTGATCCATCCTGCGTGGGCAATTATCACGTCAGCACCTCTCTTGACAAACTCTTTGGCGTCATCAGCCCAGAAAGCGTAGGCCATGGTAAAAATATCTCTCTCGCGTGCCAGCTTGATCATCTCCAGTTCTCGTTTAAAACCAAAACCTGCAGCGTCACGTAACATTCTCATAGGTATATAATAGCCATAGCTTGGAAAGTTCTGTATGCCGTCATAGCCTATATTCATTGCCTTGTCTAACAGCTCATCTGTATGCCTGAACAAGCTATCATAAGCTTCCAATCCTGCTACAAGGGGAACATTATCAAGGGCATTCGCCATCTCATGGTGTACATCGAAAACATTATCCTTCATTTCATTGCTTCCTCCCCACCAGAGTGTGGGTAGGGGTTCTGGATGGCCTCGGTACCTGAATCTGGCCCAGCTATTGACACTTACTATATCAGCACCATTTTTTTCAGAGTATTTCGCAACCATTCCCGCTGAAGCATTTGCCACAAAGATCGATTCACCCCTTTTGATTCGTTGGCTAAGTATCTTCATGATTTGTGCTCTAGAAAATTTAGTTTTCATACTCTCTCCTTTTTTTTGTTTCTCATGTTGATATTATGCAAATTTACTTATTACTTCTTCCATTCCGGCTTTGGATATAAAGGAGCTGCTGATTTCCAATCATCGATATTCCAGTCTCTTTCAATTCCGCCCATTTCTCCATAGGCTGCTCCCACAATTTCACAATCTTGACCTAAGTCGGATTCAGTTGTTCCAATATGCTGACCCACTGCTCCAGGTAAATCGGGCCAAGGTCCTTTATCCCAAAATATAGGACCCAAAACTGTGAGAATGGGATTATCTTTAGTCTTCAAAACTTCTGCATAAATGGCTTCCTTATCAGTAGTCCCAGCTCGCTCGATGAGTTCCAACATGACTTCAATAGTACCATAGGCGAGCGGACCATCAAGCATATCAGGGGCCAAACCATATTTATCGATGTAGGCATTCATTATATCAACACCAGTGCCAAAGATACCATTTGACATTGGACTTGTAGGAAATGCGCCGGAGTGGTACATTATACCGTCCAAGTTGGCTCCAAACCTTGTGTACGCCTCACCACTACAGACTCCGAGTGCATTATAGAAAAGTTTGGGGTTGTAGTCCAACGCAATCATATCCTCTATCGCTTTCATTCCATCACCAGGATAGCTGAATTGGATTATCGCATCAGGGTTAAGTGCCTGAGCCTTGATTATTAGAGCAGTAAAATCCAATATATCCATAGGGTACTGTTCCTTGGCCAGGATTTCGATATCTACCATCGGCGCCAAATACTCTAAAAACCTGGAGCTCTCAGCACCGTAAAGTGTCCCTATCTCCCATATCACTAATGACTTGACACCTACTTCGTCTAAAATATTCACCAAAGACTCAATGTGGAAAGCCCTAGGCATTTCTGTCCAAAAGGTATATTCCCACTCGCTCCATGGCCTGCCCTGATCATCTGCAAATACTTCATCTTGCTTGTATAGATTGTAAAATTCTTCTGCAGTTTCCCATTTAACACAGGTACCGTTTCCTACCATATAGATAGTCCCATAGTCCGCTGCCAAACTGTTTACAAGTGGTTCTTGCGCAAAGCCTTGAAAAGTTCCATAGGAACCGTAGATGATGTCGACCTCATCCTGAGTGATAAGCTTTTCTACATTAGTAGCAGCTCTTCCAGTATCTCCCTGGTCATTGTATACGACCCAATTCAATGGCACTGTGGTATCGTATTCGGAGAGATATATTCCTCCCTTATCATTGACCTGCTCCGTAAAGAGTTCGTAGAAGGTCTCACAAATGATCTCGGCAGACGCCAAAAATCCAGTGATGGGACCAGAGTGTCCAAATGTGACTCTTGATGGTCCTTCTTTAACTTCCTCCACTTCCTCTACTTCTTCCTTCACTTCCTCTACTGGAGGTGCAACTTCTTCACAGCCAAAACTTAGAGAAAGCATAGAAACTACTAATATTAATGTAAATAATAAAATTAGTGTTTTTTTCATCTTACCCCTTCTTTCTAAAAAATTTTCCTTTAACAATTATTTCCAAATCTTACATATATATCACCTCCCATTCTGTTGATATGTTTAAAAATAATAAAGATTGTGTGCCATAAAGTTAATAATTTTTATTTTGTCAGGTTAGCAAATGTGAATTTTTAAAAAAATTTTAATTGAAAATTTAACATTGTTGTTATAATATAATATAAATTCTATAAAATCAAACAAAATTTTATAAAATTTAACAGAATTAATTTCTATGAAGAAATTGTTACTAAAATTCATGAATCCTGTTTAAAAAAATATCTATTTTCCATAAACTATAACAAATTGATAAGAATAGATATATTATAATAGTAACTGTAATTTTGATCTTGAATTTAAATAACTTTTTTTGATGAAGGAGTGAACTTGAATAAAAAATTGAGCTCTGATTCTAGAAGAAATAAAATACTTGAAATTGTAAAAACTAAAACTTTTTTAAGATTACAAGAACTAGCTAATCTATTAAACGTTAGTGAAATGACTATATATAGAGATATAAAAAATTTGAGTAATAATCTTTTTTTATCAAAAGGTGAAGTAATTTATAAAGAATATAGTAACTTGAGTGAATCTTCTTATTATATAAGAAAAGGGAAAAATAAAGAATTAAAAATAGCAATAGCTAAGAATGCTATTAATTATATTAAAAATAACGATACAATCTTTCTTGACGGCAGTTCAACAATTGGATATTTAGTAAATAAGATAATTGAAAGGAACTTTTACTTAACTGTAGTAACAATATCACCAATTATTTCAATTGAATTAGCTAAAAAAGATAATATTAAAATTTTATGCCCTGGTGGATTATTAGAAAAAATAAATTTCATTTATAATTGTGAGATTGATAATTTTTTAAAATCTATAAATATAAATAAAGCTTTTATATCCTGCGGAGCTTTTTCAATAGAAAAAGGATTCACAGATTTAGCCATTGGCGAGTTTAAAATTAAAAGAAAAATAGTGGATAAAATTCCTGAAATTAATATTTTAGCCGACCACACAAAGATTAATACTGCTTATAGTTATACATGGGCAAATTATGATGAAGTAACCAGATTAATATGTGATAATAAAATTAAGAAGGATGGTTTAGAAAAATTAAAAACTAAAAAAATAGAGATAATTTTGGGAAATGTAGAAGAGATGTAAATAACTTTATGTAAACCTCTAAATTAATCTAAAATACTAAAAGGTTTAGAGGAGGATACAAATGCCTGAAAAATAAGGATCTTTGTTTTTTTAAAACTAGTCTTTTAAAAATTAATTTATTAAAACTTAAAAAAGATCTGAAAGGAGAAAGTCAAAAGATGCCAAAATTGATCCTCATGTTTACACATAATGACATGACTGTCCCTGATGCTATTGATTATTTTGAACAGGTCAAAGACCTTCCTATTGACTATTTCGGTTATAAAGAGCTTGGGCTGGAACCTGAAAAAATGAAGATCTTAAACCATAAAATCCAAAAAGCTGGATTTCAGTCTTTTCTTGAAGTTGTTGAATACGAGGAAGAGGCAATAATAGGTTCTGCCCAGATGGCATTAGACATAGGTTTTGATTATCTTATGGGAACTGTTTATTTTCCTTCAATATGGAGTGTTATAGACAAAAAGATCAATTACTATCCTTTCTGTGGGAAGGTCTATGACCGCCCTTCTATCCTCAATGGGACAATAGAAGAAATAGCTGAAGACGCAAAGAGAATAGAAGTAGAAGGAGTAAACGGTTTTGATCTTCTGGCTTACAGATATATAGACCTGGCAAAAGTAAATGAACTTGTCAAGACAGTTAAAAATGCGGTGAAACTGCCTATTGTATCAGCAGGCTCAATAAACAGTTTCGAGCGGCTTAATGAGACTATTGAACAGGGGGTTTGGGGTTTTACAATAGGTGGAGCATTCTTTGAAAAGAAATTTGTCCCAAATGGCTCTTATAGGGAAAACGTCGCTGCGGTACTTAAAAAACTTGGTAAAAAACTCTAATAACTATTTTATATAAGGTAATGAACCATTAAAGTTACCCTAACTTTGTTCTTTAACAATCAAAATACATCTATAATAAGAAGAAGCCTTTGTTCTTTTAAAAGGAATTTTCTTCAGTTTTTAAATAAATTTACAACTACAAAGTTATCAGAATATTTTATTGTTGCAGCGAGAACAATTTTTCATGGCCGAAATTTACTATATTATCAGGGAATTGTCAAAGTAATAAGTGCATTTTTGGTGGTCTATTACCTTATATAATACCAAAGGAATGTTAGACATGATATCAGAAAATTTGATGCCATTATTGGAAATCAGAGGGATAAAGAAAAGATTCGGTGGAAATGTTGTATTGGATGACATAGACCTAAAGGTGAAGAAAGGTGAGATTAGATCCATCATTGGACCAAACGGTGCTGGAAAGACAACCTTGTTCAATTTGATTTCAGGAATCTATCGGCCAGATGCTGGAGAGATCCTATTTGAAGGAAAAAGAATTGATAAGCTAAAGCAGCGCCAAATTTGCAAGGTGGGTATCGCAAGAACTTTCCAGAATGCTAAACCCTTCCTATCAATGAGTGTGTTACAAAACGTTGTATCTGGCCTATTATTTGGCTCTGATAATGTTTCCAATATAAGATCTGCTGAGAAGGAAGCTATGGAGATATTAGAATTTGTCGATTTGGCAACCAAATCGCATATTCTTGCAGAGTCAC
>Ga0114921_10001076_pt1 | contig 12244 bp, 8 predicted proteins | sample BentaG_FD_87016 | JGI IMG/M metagenome (GOLD analysis project Ga0114921, IMG submission 87016) | Deep subsurface microbial communities from South Atlantic Ocean to uncover new lineages of life (NeLLi) - Benguela_00093 metaG | ecosystem: Environmental > Aquatic > Marine > Oceanic > Sediment ...
ATTAACTGTTGGTCCTGAACTTTTCTATGTATTCCTCCTTCTTCTTGAAGAAACTGGATATTTCAATGCTTCACTTTATACCCCATTTGGAGTAGCAGGGATAGAAACCTTAGGATATGAAGTAGCAATGGATGTAAAAGCTAAATATGGGAAATTTCCTGAAGCTGTTATTGTAACTCATGCTGGTGGTGGTAATGTTACTGGAACAGCAAGGGGACTTTTAAAAGCAGGTGCAGAAAGTACTGAAGTAATAGCTTCAAGTGTTGATTTAACAGGACTTCATATGGCTAGTGATTTAGACTTTAATAGGAAGTCATTTACAACTGGACATACTGGATTTGGCTTTCCTTTTGCTGTCTGGCCTGATAGGGTTGATGTTCCACGAAATGCAGCAAGAGCTTTAAGATATATGGACAGATATGTTACTGTAACTCAGGGAGAAGTTTTTTATGTTACAGAAATGTTAGCTCAACTTGAAGGTATAGAGAGAGGACCTGCTGGGAACTGTTCACTTGCTGCAGCAATTTATATTGCTCAGGAAATGCCAGAAGATAATATAATTGTGGTTCAAGAAACTGAATATACAGGTGCAGGTAAACATCCTGCTGCCCAACTTACATTTGCTAAGAAACAGGGAATAGAAATCTATAGAGGTGATCCAGGAGAAAATGTTCCTGGTAGAAAGATAGTCATTCCAGAACAACCAAATCAGATAAAAGCTAAAGAAGTAAATTTAGATAGAATAAGAAAATCTTATTTAAAAAATACGCTGGAAAAAAATAAAATTAAACCACAGGATTTAACTGAGCAAGATATAAATTTCTTAGCAGAAGAAACCAGTACTAATATTAACTATATAAAAGAATTACTCAAAGAATTTATACAAAAATAATTACTTATAGAATTTTATAATTAAAACAACAGAGTGTTTTAGCAACTATTAAAACTATTTGCCTATTAAAAAGTATAGCTTAAGAAATTTGAAAATTAGATTTACTTAATTATTTTATTCAAATTCTATTTTTAAAAGGAATCTGACTATTATTTTGTTTAATTTTTTAAAAAGGAGTATAAATTGCAAAGAGAGGATGATTTTAAGATAAGAAGGGAAAAGATAAAAGACCTCTCAGATGAGGAATTAAAGGAAAGATTCTGGGAATTAGCCAATAAAGTTGTAGAACCAATGATAGAAATAGCTAAAGAATATACATCTTCCTCAATTGAAAGGTCTGTACTTTTAAGGATGGGTTTTAATTCATTACAGGCAAAGGCTATTGTAGATAAGTGTTTAGAGTTAGATATTTTAGGAAAGGGAGCTGGTCATATAGTTCTAAGATTAGCCATGGAAGAAAAAGTTCCTTACAAGGAAGCTGGTAAAAAATTAGCAAGTGGAGAATTAATAGAGAAAGTCAAGGAGATTTTTAAAATTAAAGCTTAAACAATTAAAAAAATAATAATAAGATAATTTAAATCCTATTGTCATTGCGAGGAGCATTAGTGACGAAGCAATCTAAAATATTACAATTTGATGAATTTATACTAAATGACATTACACAATTTATCCAAATTGAGATTGCCACGCCACCTTCAGTGGCTCGCAATGACGAATCAGAATCTCATTAAATTTAAGAAATATTAATTTTTCATTTAAAAAGGATTAAAAGGAGAATAAGAGTTGGATGATTTAAAAATTAAAAAGAAGTATTGCTTAAAGACTAATAAGAAAATAGATGTTTTAGAAATATTGAAGGATTTGGATAAATATAAGCCCAGGAGGAAAGGTTGGACCTGGAGAAAGAAACTTCCAAAGGGAACTTTAGTAGGACCATTTACATATAATCAAATTTCAGAAAATTTAGAAAACAGTCAACCTCTTCCAGCAGCTCATTATTTCAAAAATATTGATCCTCAACCAGATTGCATAATAACATCAGAAATAGCTTCAGGAAGATTTGAGGATGATATAAGAAGATTCAGAATGGCAGCATATCATGGGGCTGATCATATAATGGTTATAAGAACAGCAGGACAGAGCCACTTTGATGGTCTAATTGAAGGCACACCTGAAGGGGTAGGTGGTGTTCCAATTACCAGGAAACAGGTAAGAGCTTCAAGAAAAGCTTTAGATTTAATTGAGGATGAAGTTGGAAGACCAATCAATTTTCATTCCTATGTTAGTGGAGTTGCTGGACCAGAGATAGCAGTATTATTTAACGAAGAAGGTGTAAACGGAGCTCATCAGGATCCACAATATAACATATTATATAGAGGAATAAATATGTTTCGTTCCTTCGTAGATGCAGCTGAGGCTAAGAAAATTATGGCTAATGCTAATATGCTTCAAATTGATGGTGCTCACAATGCTAATGCTACTGCTAAGGAAGCATGGAAAGTAATGCCGGAACTCTTAGTACAACATTCTATAAACTGTGCTTATTCTATTAAAGCAGGAATGCCAAAGAATTTGATTGCTCTATCAACAGTTCCTCCTACATCAGCTCCTGCTCCTTGCATAAAAATAGATTTGCCATATGCTGTGGCTTTAAGAGATTTTTTCTCGGATTTTATCTTTAGAGCTCAGATGAATACTAGATATATGGAATCATGTACTCGAGAGGTTACAGTTTCTCATACCTTAAACGCTTTGATATCACGCTTAACATCTGCACACCTGCAGAGTACCATTACACCTGATGAAGGTAGAAATGTTCCATGGCATTATAACAGTATACATGGTGTAAATACAGCAAAGCAGTCTTTAATTGCACTTGATGATATTAAAGAATTAATTGAAATTAAAGATGAAGGAATTCTTAAAGAAAAGGTTAGGGAGATAAAAGAAAGAGCCATTCTTTTCTTAGAGGAAATACTCAAAGTTGGGGGATATTTTGAAGCAGTTGAAAAGGGCTTTTTTGTAGATTCAGGATGTTATCCAGAAAGAGCTAATGATGGAATTATTAGATATAAAGAAGGGGGAGTAGCAGCAGGAACTATATTTAAAAGAGATAGTGATTACTTTGCTCCAGTTTGCAGCCACTTTGGATATAATAATCTTTCATTAGCTCAAAAAATAACTGGTAAGAGAATTGTAGGTAAAGATTTAAAAAAGGAAAGCAAAGATATTAAGGTGTGTGATTTAATATATGGCTGTACACTTTGTGTTCATGACAGAATTTCTTACATTGATGAGCTTGACGAAATAGATAATGTAAATGTAAGACTTAAGGAAAATAAAGAATATAGACTGGGAAAAAAAGTAAAACCAGAGGTTCAGTGGGCTGGTGATGGTGTAATAGTATTATCTATGTTTTTACCAGTAGATGAAAAAACATCTCATTTTGCCTCACTTAAAATTGCAAGAAAGTTTGGATTAAAGGAACCAGAGGTTATCCATAAACAGATAATGCATCCAGCTGAAGGAACCTATGTTGAGGTAAAAGGGATAGTACCTTTCAGTGTTGACTTAGAAGAGATAGAAATGCCTGAGATTATTCCAAATTTAGAACCTGAATATATAGAAAGAATTGTAAGAGAGAAAGATTTAAAAGTTGTTGCTGCCACAGTTGGAGAGGATGAACATTCAGTGGGAATGAGAGAGATCATAGATATAAAACATGGTGGTATAGAGAAATTTGGATTTAAATGTTATTACCTTGGTACATCAGTACCCATCGATAAAGTAATAGATACAGCAATAGAGGTGGATGCCAAGATAATTTTAATAAGTACAATAATTACACATGGCGAAATTCATAGAATAAATATGAGAAGACTTAATCAATTAGCAATAGAAAAAGGGATAAGAAATAAAGTTATCTTAATTGCAGGTGGTACCCAAACAAAAGATCAGATGGCCAAAGAAGAAGGAATGGATGCTGGCTTTGGCAGAGGAACTAAGGGTATAGATGTGGCATCTTTTATTATTAGAAAAATAACAGAATAGATATTATTATTTTGTATATACTAATAAAAAATAAGTTTGCAGTTAATTTTTAAAAAAATAAATGTATTGAATATAGGGCAAGGCTTTAGCCTTGCTTAATAATGTAACCATAGAGAGTTGCCCTACACGAATTTTATTTTGTAATTAATTATTAAAAATTTTAGAAAAGTATTAACCTAACTTTTTAACAATACATTTTAGAATAAAAAATTAACACAGATTAATTAAATAAAATAAACTTAATAAATATAGCTAATTTTAATATAGGACAGAGTAAGTTTTGAAAATTGATATATTAGTTGCAGAGATTGGTAGTACAACTACTAAAGTTAATGCTTTCAATTTTGATAGTAATAACAATCTCTTATATTTAGGTAGGGGAGAATCTATAACTACAGTCGAAGATGGTGATGTGACAATAGGATTATATAAGGCTATCAAGGAGATTGAAAGCAATCTAAATATAAAAAAACTTTTATGGTCAGATTTTTATACTTCAAGTAGTGCTGCTGGCGGGCTTAGAATGAGTGTTCATGGTTTAGTTAAAGAGATGACGGTCAAAGCAGCAAATGAAGCAGCCTTAGGAGCTGGTGCAGTAGTTAAAATGGTAACAGCTGGAATTCTATCCAAATATGATTTAGATAGTTTAATTAAACTTAATCCTAATATTATCATTCTATCGGGTGGAGTTGATTATGGTGAAAAAAAGACTGTAATTAACAATGCCAAGTTTATTTCAGAAGCACCTCTTTTCTCACCTATAATCTACGCAGGTAATATAGCAGCAGCTGATGAGATTGAGCATATTCTAAAAAATGCTAATAAAAAAGTGTATGTTGTTGACAATGTATATCCCAATATTGATGAATTAAATGTTAAGCAAGCAAGAGAAATTATTCAAAAAGTTTTTGAAGAGCATATTGTAAAAGCACCTGGAATGGAAAAATTAAGAGATATGGTTGATCAAGCTATTTTACCTACTCCAGGAGCAGTGATGAAAATTTCATCTCTTTTAGCAGATGAGATAGGAGATTTAATTGTTATTGATATAGGTGGAGCAACCACTGATGTTCATTCTATAACTGATGGTTCACCTTCAATTCAGCAGATTACTATTTCTCCAGAACCACATAGTAAAAGAACAGTTGAAGGTGATTTAGGAGTTTTTTATAATGCTGAAAATGTTATTAAGATTGTTGATAAGAAATTATTTAATGAAATTGACATTGATAATGTAGGTATTTTCAGATCTAAAGTTAAGCAAATTCCACAAGATAAAAAGCAGGAAAAATATTACGAGATTTTAGGAAAAGCAGCAGCTAGAAAAGCTGTTGAAAGACATGCAGGAAAAATAAAGGAGCTATTTAGCCCAACTGGAAGAAAAAAGGTAGCTAAAGGAAAGGATTTAACAGCTACAAAATATGTTATTGGAACTGGAGGAGTGCTGGTTAGAAACCCTGGTGGTAAAAGAATATTAGAAAGCATAAAATCAGATGTTACCACTAATGAGATTATTACTAAATCTAAGATTCTACCTTCTCAAATTTTATTACCATCAAAAGATGCAAAAATTTTAATAGATAATCTATATCTTTTTTCAAGTCTAGGATGTCTATGTGATAAATATCCACAACAATCAATTAAACTAGCAAAACAAAGTATCGGTCTAAAAATATAATTTAACAAAATTAAAAAAAACTTTATGAACTGTCATTACTAGGAGCTAGATTCCAGTTGTTATTACAATAAATTTTTAATATGTCATTGCAAGGAGCGAGATTCCTCGTTGCACTCGGAACAGGCTGCGCAATCTCATTAATAAAATATTTTTTAAAATAATTTTTAGAGAAAGAAAATAAAAAATTCTAAAAAAGGAGATGGATTATGAGACCTAAAAAAGTAGTAATAATGGGAGCAGCTGGAAGAGATTTTCATAATTTTAATGTTTATTATCGAAATAATCTTAATTACAGGGTGGTGGCATTTACAGCTACACAAATACCGGATATATATGGTAGAAGATATCCTGCTGAACTTGCGGGTAATCTTTATCCAGATGGAATCCCAATCCATTCAGAAAATGAACTTGAAAAATTAGTTAAGGAGAATAACATTGATGATGTTGTTTTTGCATATAGCGATGTATCTCATAATCATGTTATGCATTCTGCATCGAGAGCTCTTGCAGTTGGTGCAAACTTTATTTTACTTGGTCCGAATTCAACAATGATTAAGTCTGAAAAACCAGTTGTTTCTGTATGTGCAGTAAGAACTGGAAGTGGAAAGAGTCAGACTTCAAGGAGAGTAAGTAAGATCCTTATAGAATTAGGTAAAAAGGTAGTTGTTATAAGACATCCTATGCCATATGGTGATTTAGTTAAACAGAGATGTCAGAGATTTGAAAACTACGATGACTTAGATAGATATGAGTGCACTTTTGAGGAGAGGGAGGAATATGAACCCCATATTGAAAGAGGAATAGTGGTATTTGCAGGTGTAGATTATGGCGAGATTTTAAAACGAGCAGAAAAAGAAGCTGAGATTATACTTTGGGATGGTGGAAATAATGACTTCCCATTCTATTTCCCAGATTTACATATAGTTGTAGCTGACCCACATCGCTCAGGACATGAACTCCTGTATCATCCTGGAGAAACTAATTTAAGAATGGCAGATGTAGTTGTCATAAATAAAGTTGATACAGCTGCATCAGATAAGATCATAAATGTTAAAGAAAATATAAAGTCAGTAAACCCTCAAGCAAAAATAATATTTGCCGAATCCCCAATTTCTATTGATAAACCAGAATTGATTAAAGATAAGGTAGCATTAGTTATAGAGGATGGTCCAACACTAACACATGGGGAAATGTCTTTTGGAGCAGGTTTTATAGCAGCTCAAAGAGCAGAAGTAAAGGAAATAATTGACCCTAGGCTCTATGCAGTAGGTTCAATTAAAGATGTATATAATAAATATACCCATCTTGAAAAGATATTACCAGCAATGGGATATGGTGATGAACAGATAAAAGAACTTGAACAAACTATTATTAATTCACCATGTGAGGTAGTTATTGTTGGTACTCCAATAAATCTATTAAAACTTATAAAGATCGATAAACCAGCAGTAAGAGTTAAATATGAATTAAAGGAGGTTGGCGCTTTAAATCTAAAGTTAATACTGATACAATTTTTAAAGAATTTTAAATAATAATCTTAATCTAATTGCATTAAAAATATTTATTTAATTTGATTTCTGATTTAATATAACTAAAAACTCTAATCTATTATTTTTCAAAAATTTTATTTTTTAATTTTTCAATATTTAAAATATTAAAGGTATTATTTAAATAATAAGACTCTAAAGTAGGGTAAGGCTTTAGCCTTGTATTAAAAAGCAACCCTAAAGGGTTGCCCTACATATAAATCAGTTATTAGAAAATTCTCGTTTAATCTTTATTTATTCATCATCAATAACTGGATAATATGAAATTCCTACTCCACCTGGTCCAGCATGCGTTGCAATAGCAGGACCTGCTACTAATGTAATAATTTCTTTACAATTGAATTTTTCTAAAATTTTTCTTTCAAGCTCTTTTGCTTTTTTTAGTGCATTCGTGTGCATAATTGCTATCTCAATCGGAACATTTTCTTTAATCTTCTTTTTTATATTATCTAATACTGTATCTATAGCTTTAGATATTGATCTAGATTTAGCGAATGGTCGAAGTTCACCATCAATAATCTTTATTATAGGTTTTATGTTTAAAATAGAACCAAGGAAGCTTTCGACTTTTCCAATTCTTCCGCCTCTTTTTAAATATTCAAGGGTGTCTAATATAGCAAAAGTTTCCATTCTGTCTCTAATTATTTTCAATCTATTTAGAATATTTTTTATAGACTTATCTTCTTTAGCCATTTTTGCTGCTGCTATAACCTGAAGTGCTAAACCACCACTTGTTGTAAGTGAATCAAATAAATGAACTTCAGCATTTCTAAACATATTTTTTGCAGTGTTGGCTGTACTAAGAATACCGCTTAGTTTTGAGGAGGCATGTATTGAAATGATTTTTACACCCCTTTTTGCAATTTTTTTATAGGTTTGTAATATATCTCCTGCAGATGGAACTGATGTAGTAGGTATTTCCATATTCTTTAATCTTTTGTAATATTCCTCAATTTTTATATCTATTCTGTCTTTTAAAGATTGTCTTTTGTAGTTTAAATAATATGGAATAATACTTATATCCAACTTTTTACAGATTTCAGATGGTAAATCTGATGTAGTATCTGTGACAATTTTTATAATCTTCACCATTTAATATAATCCTATTTCCTTAAAAAATTTTTATTTTTATATATATAATAACTTTTAGTATATTATTGGTAACTAAATTTTATCTTTAAAATCAGAAAATATTTCAAATTATAAATTCAATTTTTAATTACAAATTTATGAACAGGTTAATTTTATTCTTATTTATGACGCAATATTTTACTCTTAAGTTACAATTTTTATTGTTAAGATTAACCTGTTTTATAAATTATTTTACATTATACTGTATAAAAATCTGAGAAATTTATAATTCTTATATAATAATGAGAATCTTTGTTTATGAATTTTTTTCAGATTTATCAAAAAGATCTTTTTTAAATATTCTGATATTTGGTACAATTTAAAGATTTTTATTTTTAAAATTTATTATAAAAGCTCAAAAGATTTTTATAGGTTTAAAGAGGAAGGAAGAATGATTGAAGAAAATTTAATTAATGTAGATTATAAAAAAATTGCAGAAAAAATTGTAAAGTTTTGTGCAAGGATAAATGATGATGAAACAGTAACTATAATAGGAAGGGAAGATAATCTGTTTTTCTGTGAGCTAATCGGTCTTCAATGTTATAAAATCGGTGCAATACCCCAAATCATAATTTATAGCGATGATTATAAATATAAAATGTTAACTGAAACACCAATCAAGTTTTTAAAAAGGCTCCCTCGTCATCTATTAGCATTAATTAAAAAAAGTGATGTAATTATTACTACCGCTTTTGAATGGAAAGATCCAAAGTTAATGGGTAAGGTCCCTGAAGAAAGGATTGCTACACAAAGAATTGCGGTAAAACCCATAAGTGAGACAATTTATGATGGAAAAAGAAGATGGTTAGGATGTAGCTTTCCTACAGAACAACAAGCTAATGCTATTGGCATAAGTTTTTCAGAACTTTATAACATGTACTGGGATGCTATAGATATAGATTATGAAGATTTGACCAAGAAAGCAAATAAGTTAGCATCATATCTAAAGGGTAAAGGTGTAGTTAGAATTACTTCCCCTAAGGGCACAAATGTTGAGATAAAAATTAGTGGTCGTAAAATTGGAAAAGATGATGGTGTAATTGACGAAGATGATGTTAAGATAGGTGATCCATGGTTAAATATTCCAAGTGGTGAAGTATGCGTAGCTCCTGTTGAAGATGGAGCAAATGGAAAAGTTGTTTTTGATATTGCTTACTATAAAGGTAAAAGAATAGAAGACTTAGAAGTAGAATTAATAGATGGGATAGTAAAACCCCTAAAAGCTAAAAAAGGTTTTAAAATATTTACAAATAGAATTGAAAACGCAACTGGTGATAAAGATAAAATAGGTGAATTAGGAATTGGTTTAAATCCCAAGATAAAGAAAGCGATTGGATATTTAGCTACTGATGAAAAGATTATTGGAACTTGTCATATAGCATTTGGAGAAAATAGATTTATAGGTGGAAAAAATGTGTCAGATCTCCATTGGGATCTCTTAATTAAAAATGCTACAGTTATTGTTGATAATAAGGTTATTATGAAGAATGGTAAATTTCTAATTTTTTAATATTACTTAAGTGAAAAACCCCATTTACCAATTACTTCCCCAATAGTAAAATATCTATTTGAACCATAGGAGAAAAGATTCATTTTGTTTATATCCGGTTTCCCTTTTTCATTAAGAATTTTTTCATCAAAACTTTTACTAACGACTTCACCTACAATAAAATTATGATCCCCTAACTCTATATCTTTTATTACCTTACATTCTAAATTTATAGGGCATTCTTTTATAAGAGGGGACTTAACTATTTTTCCGGGTAGAGGAGTTAACCCTGTTTTTTTAAATTTATTAACATCTCTCCCTGATACATTTCCACAATAATCTGTTTCTTTTAAAATTTCTCTTGTTGGTATGTTAACTACAAAATCTTTAGCATTTTTAATTAATTCATATGAATGTCTCTTCTTTCTTAGTGAGATTCCTAAAAGTGGAGGATTACTCGAAATTGGGATTACCCATCCCATAGTTACTATATTCGCATTCTTACCAATCCCTCCACAGGATATTAAAAATACACCTATTGGAAATAAACTCGAACTAATTTTTACATCAATCTTACTCATAATAGCTCCTTTTTTCTTTAATTTTATTATTATTTTTTTGAACTTTTTCTATAAAGTCTTGCAAGTCGATAATTTATGTCATTTATGTAATAATCTCTTCTTCGTATATTATATTCATCTTTCATAATTTTTAGTGCTTTATTACAGAAGTTAATCGCTTTTTGATAATTTTTATTTTGATGTTCCTGGTAAATAGCAACCTGTCTATAAATTTCAATCTCTTTTGTGTCATCTAAAACAAGTTCCTCAAAGATTTTAGATGAGTCATCAAATTTTCTCATCTTTTTTAAAATAAAGCCATACCACATTTTGCATTCTTCCAAATCTTCTTTATTATCAGCATTTTGAATAGCCCTCAATATGAGTTTTTCTGCATCATTAAAATTCTTCTTCAAAAAAAATATTTTTGTAAGTGATCTTATTTGGTTGTAACTTAGATTTATTTCATTATAATTTTCAATATAGGAAGCTAATTTTGCTGTTAGAGTTACTAATGAAATAAGGTCTATAATATTGTGCTTAAAAACTGACTTTAAAATTCTCGCATCTTTGGTATTTAAAAAATCAAAATATATATACGGAATTAGCGAACTATCAATGTCACCAATTCTATCTTCCCAGATCCCTAAAACTTTATTCTCGATTGTTTTTAATCTACAATTTGGCAAATCCTTTCTATACAAAAACCTGGATGGAAAAAGTAAATCAATATGGGGAAGGTTTAAATGGTTATCAGACATTTTATTGATTAGATATCTTGTTGATAATAGGGGAATATCAAATGCCTTACCGTTGTAAGAGATAATAAATTCAAAATTTTTAAATATTTGTTTTAATGCACTCAGCATCGCCAGTTCTTCATTAAAATCCTGCATTAAATATTGTCTTATTCTGAATTCATTATTTTCAAAAAATAGTATACCTACTAAAAAGACCGCTGTTCCTGTACCACCTGAAAGCCCAGTAGTTTCAGTATCAATAAAAACAGCTTTTTTTAAATCCAGGTCTTTAATTTCATCATTTTTTGAAATTAATGCCAAAGTTTTTGGTGATTGTTTTAAAAAACTCTCAAGAGGCATTTCTCCATGATAGTAGTCAGGAAGATACTCTTTTTTGGCAACGAAGATTTTGCCAAAATCTGTTTTTTGATAGGAGCCATCAACTATTTCATCAATTGATTTCGGTTCATTAACATAATAATCATCATGATTATTTATACTATATTTTCTTAGGTAATCCCTTAAATCTTTATTCATTTTATTTTACCAGTTCAGCTAATATAAATTCTGTACCTTGTTTTATGAGATTTCCCATTCTTCCATAAATAGGACCTATACAGGATGGACATCCATTTGCACAATCACAATCTTTTATAAGTTTTAATGCTGCATTAAAAATTTCTGGTAAGATATCATAAAGTTTTTCAGAAAGTCCCATTCCTCCAGGAACATAATCATAGAAATATATAGTTGGAAGTTCATTTATTTCATCTTTTAATTCCCAATGTGTTCTAACATCTTTTCTATCACATAATATGTAAAGAGGTATTACATTTTCCAACAAAATTGCTGATGCTTTTAGTACATCTTTAGTCTTTACTCCTGCAATTACTGCTCTTTCTAAAAGAGAAGGTTTTATCCCGATCCAGGCTGAATTTGTATGAACTAATTGTGAAGGAAGTTTTAGCTTATTACCACCCACGATTTCATTTGTGTAGAATTTGAACTTATTAAATGCAGTAACTGTAGAAGTTACCTTTACATCCCCGTACTCTTTTTGATATTTGCCTAAGTCCTCTTTTTCATCTATTGAAAGTACATTTAATTTTATTTTTGTAACTGCATCAGTATAATAATTAACATTTGCTGGAGCAAC
>Ga0114921_10001077_pt1 | contig 12241 bp, 12 predicted proteins | sample BentaG_FD_87016 | JGI IMG/M metagenome (GOLD analysis project Ga0114921, IMG submission 87016) | Deep subsurface microbial communities from South Atlantic Ocean to uncover new lineages of life (NeLLi) - Benguela_00093 metaG | ecosystem: Environmental > Aquatic > Marine > Oceanic > Sediment ...
AGAACGTTATAGGGATCGATAAATGTCAAATGTAAAGATTTGACCCCTATCACATTTGGTGATATATGTTTTTTTCGTGAAAGAGGAAGGGTAATGACATTCTTCCCAAAATCGGAGGTGAATCCATGAGAAATTATGTAAACAGATCTTTCGCTTTGTTATTTTTCGTCATTTTCGCGATTTTTGGCTTTAGTACCTGTGTTCAGGAAGATGAGAAGATCACGGTAGAATGGATCTACAGTGAGGAAGGCAAAGATGTGGCTAGGCTCCCATCGTTCGTCTGGTTAGAGGATGGAACAGCCATTTTGCTTGACCCTCTTAACGCGGAGAAAAAACGCACATTCGAAAAATTTAATCCTGAAAGCGGTGAACAAACCACTGTTTTAAACGCTAAAAAAGCAATAGCGAGTTTAAAAAGCTTCTTAAGCAAAGATGATTTGCCCAAAGGAATAGATTGGCCAATTGCATTTGACGCCATGGGTAAGCGCGCTTTGTACGTGTATAAAAATGATATATTCTTGCTCGAACTGGCTTCTTCCCGATTTTTCAGAGTTACGAACACAAAGGCAAAGGAGAAATCTGCCCGGTTTTCTCCTGATGGGAAGAAACTAACCTTTGTACGGGATAAAAACCTGTTTATGTATGACATAGCAGCAAAGGCAGAAAAGCAGCTTACAGAGGATGGTTCAGAGACGCTCTTGAACGGAACACTTTCTTGGGTATACTGGGAAGAAATCTTTGGCCGTCAGGATATCGGTTATTGGTGGTCGGATGATTCTCAAGCCATTGCTTTTCTGCAAACCGATGAATCGCCGGTAAGTGTGATGCATTATGTCGATTTCAAGCCTTATGTGCCTAAGCTTATTAAACAGCGCTATCCGAAGACTGGTGGTGACAATCCCATAGTGCGTGTTGGTGTTGTAGAAATTGGAGATGGCAAACTTGCCTGGGTTGATTTCAAAGATATGCCATATGAATATATTGCCCGCGTGAAATGGCTGCCTGGAAGCAAGCGGTTGAGCGTGCAAACTATGAATCGCGCCCAGACTGAGCTCGACCTTTACTTTGTTGACCGCTCTGCAGGCAAACCTTCCCATATTTTAAAAGAGACTGATGAAGGCTGGGTGAATATCCATGATGACCTCTACTTTCTTGAGGACAATAAACATTTTATCTGGGCATCCGAGAGGGACGGCTTTGAGCATTTGTATCTCTACACCATGGAGGGCAAGCTGCTGAATCAGGTTACAAAGGGCGAATGGGCACTCCGTTCTTCAGGAGGTCCGTACTGGCTGCGGCAGGCTGTAAGCACCGTCGATGAGAAAGAGGGGTGGATTTATTTTACAGCGCTCGAAAAGTTATCCATCGAGCGGCATCTTTATCGAATAAGATTTGACGGTACGGCAATGGAGCGGTTAACTAAGGAGGATGGAGTCCATGGTATTACTTTTAGCGAGGATGGGAAATACTATATTGACCGCTATTCCAATATCTCGACACTCCCCTCGCTTGCTTTGTATAAAAATAATGGTGAGCAGGTGAGCGTCATCGCTGAGCCTCGTCCTGGGAAAATGACAAAGTATGATGTGCAGCATCCTGAATTGCTCACTATATCAGCTAAGGATGGCTTTCAAATGCCTGCCGAACTCTTTAAACCGAGTGATTTTGATCCGACGAAAAAATATCCGGTGATCATTTATGTCTACGGAGGACCTTCAGCACCAACGGTTTATAATTCCTGGCGAAAGTCGGTCTTGTTCGACCAGATTCTGTTGGATAATGGCTATCTGGTCATGCGGGTCGATAACCGCAGTGCCACGGCCAGAAGCAAAAAGCTGGAGAATATCATTCTACGCGATGGATATGGTACCAATGAATTGAGCGACCTCCTGGATGCGGTAAAATGGCTCAAGAAGCAGGACTTTGTTGACCCAGGCAGAGTTGGTATTTGGGGCTGGAGCGGAGGCGGCACATTCACGCTGCTGGCCCTGACCCATTCCAAAGAATTTAAAGCGGGAATTTCCGTGGCTCCTGTCACCGATTGGCACCATTACGATACCATATGGGCAGAAGCCTATATGAAAAGACCTGAGGATAACCCGGAAGGTTATGAGAAAACATCGCTTGTCAAAACGGCTAAAAATCTGCACGGCCGATTGCTCTTAGTGCATGGTACGTATGACGACAATGTTCATCCGCAGAATACCTGGGCCTTTATAGATGAGCTTATAAAAGCGAACAAGATGTTTGATTTGATGATCTATCCCATGCGCAAGCACGGCATTTCTGATGACCCAGCCCGCATCCATCTGTACAACACCATGCTCGAATTCTGGACCAAAAATTTGTAAGGGGTCAAATCTTTACATTTGACATTTTAATAGGTAACTGGGGAAAGTCCCTAAGCTAAATGATTCGATCACTTCAAAGGCCTCAAGCATATCAGATAAGGATTTATCTCTGCTTCTATTTGTGGTTTCATACCCTGGTTATGCTTCCCTGTCTTCTTTCGTGTCTTGATTGTCTGCGAGCGTTGTCATGGATACTCCCATCCACACAGATGTTACAAGCCAGGTAACCAAGCAGGCTACACCGGGCACTATCCAAAGCGGATGGACAAAAATGCCGGCCAGTATTGACACCGCTAAGATCACTAGAGGCAGGCACCCGGCGACCATGTTTGCATTGGGAGCCGCACGGGCGCGTCCGAAAAAGACAAGTGGCAGACTTAGCAAGAGCCAGTAATTGCCTTTCACAATGGCTAGGCCTACTACCATCACTGCAATAGCCACCATAGGCGCTATGTATCTTGGCCGTGTCCTTCTTCCTACAGAACTAACAATTGGAGCTGTCCTTTCTGCTACATCTTCCTCAAATTGAACGTCAGCCGAAAGATGCTCTTTCAAATAGGTGAACATTTTGTCTCGAAGATCTTCAACTCCACAAGGGTAAAGATGCTCTATAGCCTCCTCAACGTTTGCTAGTTGGATTTCCAAACCGGGATACCCAAGCGTGATTGGACGCCATGGATCGGGATGGAGGAAGTCCTTCTTGCGAACGCTCTGGATATCATCGGGTGAGAAACGTTGCCTTGTTTTGGGGTGCAATAAAGTAAAACTGCTTCTTGAACGCCTGACTGCTCTGATTTTAAACATGTGACGTGCGCGTGAGATGATTTGTACAACAAGGAGCAAGCCTGCGAGAGACAACAGGATGGCTGAAGCGAGAGCGCTAAAGAACATGCACACAAGACCAATCACCCCAAAAAGAAAAGCGAGCATGATTGCCCCACTGTGCATCAGATTCATGAAACCCACTATTGCGTGGCCTAAGTTGTATTTAGGATAATTCATATCTGTAAGCTCTAACGAGTGAAGCTAGGCGTTTCATGTGGAGCGCGACGCGGGAACATGAAATCGCCTGCACCCATCCTCTGCATCTTTCTATCAGTACTGGCCGAAGGTTGTCAAATAGTTTTGGATTTCTCAGCTGATTTCTAAAGCGTCAGTTTTGCATAATCATTGTAATGCTAAAAGGTTCCATCAAGTCTTGGCCCGCAATGACATAATATTAATATAAATGGAAAAGCTTAAAAAGTGGAGATGCAACAAAAAAGTAAGGATGGACGTATATAAATAAAGAGAGCTAAGAAGAAAAGGAAGAGATAGTTTTATTCCAGCAGATTAGAACTATACAAAAGGCCCTATCAGAAAATGAAGAGGCGGCTCTCCAATTTAGTTAAAAAGAATTGCTTTCGAAATTAAAAATTTGAGAGGAGGGATCATGAAAAAAAACGAAGATTATGCTCTGGTTAAGAGAGGGATAATCTGGAAAAACGGATTTATTTCTGCCCTTAAGGTGTTGCTAGTAATCTTTATTATCGTTACGCTGAATACCAATGGATTCACTCAGGCAGAGGAGTACAAAGTCACCAAAACTGAGCAGGAAGAGGTAGTTAAAAAAATCGGGGAAATCTTAAAAAAGAATTATATTTTCCCAGAAACCGCAGAGAAAATGGATGCTCACATCCAGACTAAACTAAAGAATGGAGATTATGAGAAAATAAAATCTCCTAGTACATTCGCCAATCGGTTAACTAGTGACCTTAGAGAAATCAGTAAGGATCTCCACATACGAGTGACTTATGACCCTGAAGCCGTACAGCGGATGAGACGGAGAGAAAAGAATAAAGATGATCCAGAGCTTCTTAAACTGAGGCTTAAAGGATTAAGGAGAACAAATTTTGGATTTAAAGAAGTTAAAATCCTAAGCGGGAATATCGGATATCTCGATTTGAGGCAGTTTGCCAATACCAGATATGCTGGTGAGACTGCCGTGGCCGCTATGAATTTTCTTGCGAATTGTGATGCTTTGATCGTTGACCTCAGAGGAAATGGCGGGGGAAGTGCAGAGATGATTCAGCTGCTGACGAGCTATTTTTATGACAGAGATGAGCCAGTACATTTAAACACCTTTTATTGGCGTCCTTCAGACGCAACTGTGCAGACCTGGACGTTGCCTCATGTTCCTGGCAAAAAACTTGCTGATGTTGATATTTTTGTACTGACCAGCCGACGCACCTTCTCTGCTGCTGAAGAGTTTAGCTATAATTTAAAAAATCTGAAAAGAGCCACTCTCATAGGAAAGACAACTGGTGGCGGTGCGCATCCAGGTGGGCCGAAAATTATCAATGATAATTTTTTTATTAATGTCCCCACAGGACGTGCCATCAATCCTATTACTAAGACCAACTGGGAAGGAGTCGGGGTGAAGCCTCATATAGAGGTTCCCCAGGAAGATGCCCTGACTACCGCTCGCCTGAAAGCTTTAGAAAAGTTGGCGGCCAAAACCGAAGATAAGGACGACAAGTTTAGATACGATTGGCATATAACATCCTTAAAGGCAGAATTGGAGCCTGTTGAAGTAAATCCAGAAGTTTTGCAGTCTTATATGGGTAAGTACGGCCCAAGAACCATCACTTTTGAGAATGGAGTTTTACATTATCAAAGGATTGGAAGACCCAAATATCGAATGATCCCGCTATCTGATGAGCTCTTCATGTTTAAAGAGCTTGATTATTTCCGAATAAAAGTTATCAAAGAGAATGGAGAAATCAAAGGATTGATGGGGATGTATGATAACGGAAGCACGGATACAAGTCTAAAAAGCAAATAACAGAAAGTGTATAAGGGGTCGCGTCTCAACATTTGACATTTCTATACAAGAAAAGGGGGTAGGCACATTGTTATGAGGATTTGATGAATCAAATCCCTACAACAAAAAAATGAGCCAGTCCCTGCGTAGCTAATAAGACTAACCTAATTGGTTATAAAGAGCGATAAAAAATCACCCCAAAAATCATCCCAATAGGCGATTGATAAATTTGGGAGGAAAGCTCATATTTTAATAGCAGTAGAAATTTTAGAGAAATGATGGCAGATTGGGGTGCCTTCATTGAAAATCTTTTCGATCAACCTAACATAAAGCCAAAAAAAAATTGTCAAAAATTATAGCACCCATTTTACACAGGGAATGAATTTTCGGTTTTATAAAGATTTATTGAAACCGAGAATAGACCATTTGAGTTATATAAATCTCAAGTGATTTTTAAGGAGTTTGTTATGAGCAAAGAAGTCAATTTAAACATTACTTGTCCGTTTTGTGGAAATGACCAAACAGTATCCGCTTATACCTCGGTTAATGTAACGCTAGATCCTTATCTCAGGACAGAGATATTTGATGATAGTCTGAATACGTTCTCATGTTTGAGATGTGAGATAATTTCTTTGATTCCCATAAACCTCCTGTATCATGACATGGATAGACAATTTGGTGTTTGGTATTGTCCTTTAGGGGATGTTCCTGAAGAAGTGAAGAGTTCATTTGAGAGGATGAACCAAAGGCATGGAGTAGGAGAATATCTTATTCGAGCTCCGGCAACATATAGTTGGGATGAGTTTAAGAGCACCATTATCGAGTTCGAAGAACAACAGGAATCTGTATTGTGTTGAAGTATTGTTTTTTCACGGACATGAAATAGAAATTGGGGACAGTCCTCAGCAACCGCTCCTCCCAATGACAGAAAGGTGGGGACAGTTCCCCCATTTTTTTACGATTTTAAAGGTTCTTGTAGCAAGAATAGCATGATTAGCTTCAAAGGGTGAGTAAAATCACCCCTCAATTCACCCCAAAAGGTAATTGACCAATCTTGGATGAAATCACATATTCTGTTTGAAGCTAGGTTTGGAAAGATGATATGAGAGGGGAGTAAAAATAAGTCAGCACAAGAAGAGATTTTTTACATCTTATAACAGAGTGCATCTGTCCTCCCTCCTTTGGCACTGCTTTCAAATCCCGAACTTCCGGCTCGAAACTTCAGATTTGCTTGGAACATTATGCACATCTTGGTTATCTGGAGGTTGGCTTTAATGGGCAGCATAATTCAAGCAATTTGTGAGTGTGGTTTTGACTCAGGAAATAGGACGTTGAAGTTTGTTGGCGTTGGATATTGGGATCAAGTGCCATAACGACATATCAAATCAATCACCTGGTTGCGCTGCGATTTATATGAATCGCAAGTGATTCTTTAAGGAGTTTTTTTATGAGCAGAGTAGTCCATATAAATGTAACTTGTCCGTTTTGTAGAAATGACCAAACAGTATCCGCCTATACTTCTGTTAATGTAACACAAGATCCTCATCTTAAAACAAAGATATTTGATGACAACCTGAATATGTTTACATGTTGGAAATGTGAGAGGACTTCCCTGATTTCCATAAACCTGCTGTATCATGACAAGGATAGAAAGTTTGGTGTTTGGTATTGTCCTCTAGGAGATATTCCTGAAGTCGTAAGGAGATCATTCGAGAGTCTGAACCAAATGCCAGGAGTAGGAGAATATCTTTTTAGAGCCCCTGCAACATATAGTTGGGAGGAGTTTAAGAGCGCCATTATCAAATTCGAAGAGCAGAAAGCATCTGTATTACGCTGAAGTATTGTTTTTTAACGGACACGAAGTAGAAATTGGGGACAGTTCTCCGCGACTGCTCCTTGTGAAGAGAGAAAGGTGGAATAGGCCCCAATTTTGTGAATTTTATTTGGAAAGGTTTGATAAATCAAGTCCCTACAGTATTCATTCATACTTTACAGAAAAAAGGGGAGTACCCTTTATTTTTCTTTAAGTCATTGAAAGCTGGTCGTGTGCCAGGAAGAGCATGCCCTGGATAGGGACATTGTAGGGACAAGAGGCCTCGCAGTACCCTGGGCATTCATGGCATTTGTCAGCCCTGGCTCCCGGGATCTTAGCGTACTTCAGCATTGCCTCCTTCTCCCGTCCCTGCGCCATGAAATAATGCAGATAGCGCATAATCGTGTTCACGGGAATACCCTGTGGGCATTGAGGTTCGCACAATCCACAGGCGTGGCGGCAGTAGAGCTCGCCACAGCCCTTCTTGTAAGCCGCCAACTTCGCCTTATCCCAATCGCTAAACTTTGATCCGGAAAGAGGAAGGATCCGCTCCATCTCGTCGTAGGTATTTAGGGAACAGCAGACCGTGTTGACCTTGGGATTGTCGAGAACGAATCGAATAGCAACCTCTCTGATTTCATCTGGATTCTTAAGATCATACTTCTCGATGAATTGTTCTGCCTTGTCGGCCTTGTCCTTGAATCGCTTCAATCCTTCCTTGTAGAGGGGATGGATTTCCTTTTTTTCCTTCTCAAGCTGTTCGAGCCGTGACCTGAGTACATAATACTTGAACACAGGAGTGCTCTTCATTAAAGCTGTTCCGATCTTTTTCTCCTTGCAGACCTCAAGCACCCGCTCCGCCTGGTCCATCTGCAGGAAATTGTAAGCAAAGAGGAAAACATCGAATCGCCCATCATCGGCTGCGGCCAGGAGCACCTTGTCCATCGCTGTTTCTGGGTCCCTGAACCAGAATGACCCGTGGTGGGAAACGCCTAAATGCCGTATCCGACCTTCGGCCTTGAGCTGCTGCAGGGCTTTATGGAATCCTTCGTGCTTAAGGGTTTCGACTTTATCCGGCAAGTGCATCATCATGCAGTCAATGTATTCTGTATCCAGCTCTTCTAGAGCCTTGCGTGCCCGCTTAAGAAAACCTTCCTTTGAGATGTCCCCCTCCATCAACATCTTAGAGGAGATGAAGATTGACTTGCGGTCACGCCCCTTGATAACTTTACTGATGTTTCTATGCGACCCGGGATAGCTTTCAGCCGTATCAATATAATTCATCCCGGCGTCCAGCATGGCGGCCATCAATCCTTCGTCCTGGACATAGCCAACAGCGAGATCCGAAACCTTATACCCGGTACGGCCGAGGATGCGGTAGTCTTTGATCTTAGGCGCAGTTTTGTCTTTTTCATCCATGCTGTATGCCCGGCTGCTTTCTTTTTCGCGAGCCCATCCGCCTTTGGTGGCCGCACCTGCGCTGATCATCCCGAAGAGGGAAGTCTTCAGAAAATGGCGGCGGCCAAGATGTATTTTTTTATGCATATTTCCTCCTTTGCATGTATTTCGTTCCTGTTTTAGCTTTTTCGCTCGATTTAGGCCTCTTCAATTCAAACATCATTCTGGCTAAATGTGATTGCGGGCGAAGCGCGGCAATCACTCCCTTTTTATTGAGATTCTCTATGTTTAAAACATCAAAATATATTTTGAAGAGAAAAGAATGTCAATACACTATCGAATTTTATTTTTATGTGAAGAAAAAAGGCAGCCCTCAAGAGTTAGTAATTTTCAGTTTACAGATTCCCTTTTTGAATTGAGAAAAATTGATTATGTATTTCGTCTGACATTAAATAGACAGAAAACTTTCCTCGGTTTTCACTTGACAATATGTAGTTATAATGACTACAATTAGTTTGTAGCTCTTGTAGTTACTTATAAGGAGATCACTCATGCAACCCATTAGCGTTGGCATTCGCGAGGCGAAAATAAATCTCAGCAAATTACTCAAAAATGTTCAGAAAGGTGAAGAAATTATCATAACAGACCGAGGCAACCCAGTGGGTAAAATTGTTCCTGTAACCCAGGATTCCCTTTCTTTAGCTGAGAGAATAAATAAACTGGAAAGACAAGGCTGGATCGATCCTCAAAAAACAGAAAAACAAAGCCCCCTTCCCCCTCCTCTTCCTCTTTCTGATGAAATTGCCCAGAAATATCTACAAGAAGATAGAGATTCGTGAATAAGAAAATTCATTTTGTCATTTATTGGGACTCATCTTCTATTCTCTCTGCACTATTTAAAGATTCGTACAGCGAAGAAGCGCTGGAGTGGTCTCGAAAAGAAGGAGTCCATTTAATATCAGCAATGGGCTATGCTGAAATCTGCGCAGTGATCTCTCGTATTAAGAGAGAAAGACTTTTGGCTAATGTTCTTATAGATGCTGCCTTTGAAGCGCTTGAGAGAGGTCCTTGGAGACATTTGAATATCTGGCCTGATTGGAAAAGAATTAAGTCCTTGTCTTTGAAATGGCCATTGAAAGGTGCAGATCTCTGGCATTTAGCCACAGCAAAAACGCTCCAAGAGCAAATCCCTGAATTAATTATGTTCACCTTTGATAACAGGTTGAGGGTTGCTGCCAAAGGAGAAAATCTAATCAGCTAATAAATGATAAAGGAGACATTCCCCCAAAAATGGTTATTGATTTTATGACAGGAAATACACTTATTTAACCGACCTTTTATAGCTTATTGAAATGCCCGACCAGCCTGGCCGCACATATGTTGTTTCCATGTTGGGCAAGCTTTCTACATAATCTACAAATTCTCCGATACCCCACATCTGCCTTCCCCGTCTGCCCGACACGTTATGAGCAGTGAAACATCCACCCTTTTCAAGTTTTGGAAGCACAGCTATCAGATAATTTTTGTACCATCCTTTATCCGCGTCACAGAAGACAAAGTCAAAGGGGCCTTTAAGTTTTGGGACGAGGTCATGGGCATCAGCCAGCCTGGCATCGATGTATGCGGAAAGTCCGGCTTCTTCGAAATTCGCTAAAGCTTGTCTGTAGCGTCTTTCATTTATTTCAATCGTGATAAGCTTACCACCGGTCTTGCTGAGCGCCCAGGCGATCCAAATCGCCGAATGCCCGGTGGATGTTCCGATTTCCAGCGCTTTCTTGTAGTTATTCTTAACGATAATATCATACAGAACCTCTCCATCAGCTTCAGAAATGTTCATATCTCTCCATGAATATCTATGGCTGTCAAGAAAATTCCTGACTTTTTCATCAAGACTTTGATTTTTATCAGGTTTTGTGGAAAGTGCGGATGTAATCATCGGTGAACATAATGATAAACATAATGCAAAAAAGAGAAAGTTAAAATTGAATTTTTGCTTCATCCTATTCTCCTCTCTATCCTCGAAAGAAATGCTCCAAGAAATGGCAGTGTGCAAGCTCCATTTTTTATTGCTTATTATTTAGACGAAAACATCTTGAATTTCTTCCTGTAATTTGCGTTGGGGTAAAAATTGAGCTTGTAAGGAAAATAAGATGATATGGCAAGTTCCTGAGGAAAATATTTTGATCAACCTTATTTCTTATTATCGTTTAGACTCTTTATCTGAGGATCGCACTTCAGGGAATGTCCCTTTTTGTTCATTCTCTTCAATTCTTCAGAAACAACCCAGTCAATAAGTTTCCCTAGGGCGAAATACATCATCCAGATGAATGAAATCCCAATGGCAGTGAAAAACAGAGACCGCCAGAAGCCATACTTATCAAGAATATTCGTGAAAAGCAGGACTCCAAATACTGTAGACAGCAGAATGGTCCATACCCTAAATACTGTAGCGGGCTTGGCCATTATCAGCAGCCTCCTTTCACTACATATACCTGCAAAGCGAGTCAAAAATTCTATTCTTTTTTCCAAATTAGGGGCGGCTTTTTAAGGCTAGTAGAGATCTTTATATGAGGGATGATTCTTTTTTATCTTTTATGGAACAAAAAGAGGAGTAAGCGAATACATTCCATTCTCTACCAGATTCCTGGAATAAGGCGATAGCGAGTCCTCTTCGCATATCCTGTGTATCCCTCCAATTCCCTCTGAAGCACTTTATCCTCATTAACGGTGCGGTATACTATAAGAAAGATGATCATTCCCGCCGGGATGAATGCATACAGAGAACCGAGAATCAGAGGAGTAAAGAGGTAACAGATGATCCCTGCTGCATAAGCGGGGTGGCGTACGATGCGATAAGGGCCAGTGTCAATTACTTTGTGTCCTCGATCTTCTTGAATGCGCACTACCGCCTCGAAGTGAGGATTGATGAGCATAGGCCAGATAGCGAATGCTCCAAACAGGATGAACCCGCAGCTCCCCACCCAGGTCCAGGTCATTGGGAGGCTTGACCAGCCGAAGCGTTCCGCATCCAGTCCGGCGATCACCACAAGTACAAAATAAAGAAGAGAACTGAGAGTAATAAAGATTTTGTCATAAAGCATACTGGGTTTAACGTGTTTGCTTCTTTCGATAGCGGCGGATGGATTGGTTGCGAAAAGGATCACTCTGGATACAAGTATTATAAGTAATGTTAATCCCAGGTAGATCCATCCATTTGTCCAAGTTATTGTCCCTGCTCCACCGAATATTGCTGCGCCCACGATAAGAAAGATAAATGTGAAACGTATTATTCCTAGCATGATCGCACGATTCAGCTCTTTTCTTTCCGCTTCCCGTTGCTTCTTTGGTTCACCCGCCATCTTTACCTCCATAACAAAAAAAGGATTAATAAGGATTGCATCTCAACATTTGACATCATCATTGCTCTTCCTAAGATAAAATATAGCCTTTGACATAGTTCAACTCAGGCCTGATAACAAGAGATAACTTTAATTGTTTGAACCGAAGTTTTCAATATTTAAAAGTTCCTATTTTCAAAAATAAGGCATTTTTTCTTCAAAACCGTAATTCTCCATTTCCGTAATAATCATTGGACGTAATACTTTTACAGAAAGGTAATTCAATATGGAACTGGTCCTCTTCGAAGACGAATTGAAGTATGATCCATGGGTTAAGTATCTTCTTGTTTTCCCTGTAGTTTTACTTATAGCTTTGGGGGTTTTATTCTATATCGATGCCAATTACTCAGATGTGATTCCCAGTGAGTCTGAGAAAGATTCAAACACGGCTGCCATCATTCTATTTGCCTCTGTTCCTTTCGTCCTGATTGTTTATGGGCTGTGTCTGCCGCGAAAGATTTTCATCCTCCAAGATAGG
>Ga0114921_10001078_pt1 | contig 12236 bp, 14 predicted proteins | sample BentaG_FD_87016 | JGI IMG/M metagenome (GOLD analysis project Ga0114921, IMG submission 87016) | Deep subsurface microbial communities from South Atlantic Ocean to uncover new lineages of life (NeLLi) - Benguela_00093 metaG | ecosystem: Environmental > Aquatic > Marine > Oceanic > Sediment ...
ATTCTATCTACCCTTACATCCGGGTGATGGAATCGGGAGGATCGTTTCCCTGGTTTGACGAGCCCGACGCCCATTCGGTCTGTTGCCCCGATTATAAACGTCCAGTCGTCTTCAAGATCTCACACAAAGAAGTATGAGAAATAAGGTACACCTTTTTTTCCTGAACCCACTCAGATGCTGATTCTATAGTGAGGATAAGAGTTTACTGAAGTCTGATATTCGTTTCTCTTATGTACAACAACGTGGTATTAATCCAATGGTTCGCACCATGGGCCACTCATTTACAAGGGAAATTCGATACGGATTGATAGCCTGCCTGATAGGAACGGTTGCCATGGACATGGTTGTTGTTCTTGAGTACTTCATAACTGAGCAACCTCTTAACACATCTTTCGTCTTATTTGGTCAATTAGTTGGAGGGGGAGTAATGGTGGACGTTTTTCTGCACCTCCTGCTTGGCTCTGTATTGGGCATCTTTTTTGGGATATTGATCTCTCGATTTGATGCCTTCAGGATCGATTCCATGGGAAAAGGTTTGATGGTAGGCGTTATGGCTGGACTGGTCACGATTCCTCTGGGTTGTATTCCGTTTGCTTTAGTGGTTGGTGTACCGTTGCGCGCGCGATGGAGCGGCTTAGGGAGCACCTCCTCAAGAACCCAGCGGACGGGCATGCGTGGCTCCTCTTGGGCGAGGAACTCACAAGCCTGGGAGAGGAAGACGAGGCCTTAACCTGCTTCGAAAAGGCGTTGGAGCTGGATCCCGAAAACTACAGGGCCCTCGCGCGCGCGCTCGAGGCATGACCTGAACTTGAAGCCCGCCAAAGAACTTGACAAGCGCGCGCAGGAGGCAATGCCCCTTAACCGGTCTACGTTACAGAGGTGATAACATCATTGTTTTAGCGGTTGTGGTCATGAACAAGCTGCTAATGGGGAGCCGAAGTTTCTTACCTTTTTTGCGGCTCTTCTGAATGCTTTCATTCCCAACTCAAGGGCTTTCAGATTGGCCTCTTGGTAAGCCGGTCTAATGGCCTTTTTCAGCACTTCGACTAAAGTGTCCTCCGGGAAGGGGAGATATTCGCTGGCGCAGAGAGCGCCTATCATGACGATGTTCGTCGTGATGGGGTCGCCAGTCTCCTCAGCCAGGGCCGTGGCATCGAACGAGACGATGTTGCCCGTGACCTTCGAGAGCAGAGCCATCAGCCGCTCTCTGCTGGGGTACTCGGCCATTCCGGAGATGACCTCGACAGGTGGCAGCCTACGGCTGTTCACCAATGCCAGCCCGTCCCTCTTGAGATAAGACACGCTTCGCCTGACGGCCTCGCCCTCCTCAAACCCCAGCAGTACATCGGCCTCGCCCGGACAGATCTGGGGGCTGTGTACCATGCCGCCGATCTGCACGTGACTCATCACCGGTCCGCCCCGCTGTGCCATACCGTACGTCTCGCCTATCTTCACGGAAAGCCCCGCGCTGATGGCGGACTGCGCCAGTAGCCTGGATGCCAGCAGGGTTCCCTGCCCGCCAACGCCTGCAATCACGAGCCTAAACGGCTCCAACTAGGACGCCTCCACCTTGGTGATGGCCCCTTGAGGGCACATCTGGATGCAGACGCCGCAGCCCGTGCAGAGCGTCGCGTGGATCCACGCCTTTCCAGCTTCATCGTCCCAGACCAGAGCTGGACATCCTAACTCGGCTACACAGAGCCTGCAGCCGATACAGGATTCAGCGTCGATATGGTAGGGCACAGGCCGGTAAGGCCTCATGGCTCGGACTGCCTCGGTCGCGCATGCCCTCCTTGCGATGACCATCGCGACCCCGTCCGCCTTGAGCATCCTCATGAATGCGACCTTCGCCGCCTCCAAGTCGTAGGGGTCAACGACCTCAACGTGTTCGACGCCGCACGCCCTGGCCAAGTCCTCGATCATGATCCGCTTCGTAGGCCTACCAGTCGCTGTCCTCCCTGACTCGGGGTTGGGCTGGAAGCCTGTCATTGCGATAGTCTGATTGTCGGCTACAACGACCTTGATGTCGGCCTTGTTATAGACCGCGTTGATGAGTCCGGGTATGCCGGCGTGGAAGAAAGTGCCGTCGCCGATGAGAGCGATGGTGTCGACGCCGACTTGGGCCATCCCCTGGGAGACACCGATGCTTGCACCCATGCAGAAGTAGGTGTCCTCGAAGCTCATCGGAGGCGCATGCGCCAACCCGTAGCATCCGATGTCCCCGTTCACCACCACCCCCTTCAGGTCGCCTTTCACCTCCCTCACCGCCTGCTTCAGCGCTTGCACGGTCGCCCTGTGGGGGCAGCCGGCGCACAGCGTCAACATCCTGTCGAATAGCATCTTGCGGGCATCGGCCTCGAGTTCATCCCTTGGTCTGCACGGTTTCTCAGTGTCGAGCAGCTCGGCCAACGCGCTGGTGATGATGACGGGGCTGAACTCGCCCTCCCTCGGGAGGTGCCCACTCATCCGCCCGTATACATTGACATTCGGATTAACATCTTTTGCAAGGGCTTTCACGTGCAGCTCCACGAAGGGGTCGACCTCCTCGGCGACCAGAACTCGCTCCACACTCCTTAAAAGCCTGCCCAGAAGTCTCTCGGGAAGTGGGTGCGATGTCGCCAGCTTCAAGTATGCGGTCTCGCTCTCGACGCCGAGCCTCCTAATAGCGTCGATGACGTAGCTGAAGGCGAACCCCACGCCTATGATGCCGAGCCTCTCGCCGCCATCCATCTTGAGCTCGTTGAAGCTGAGCTCCTCGAACTCATCCTGGACGCGGTCGAGCTTCTCGTGGCGCTCCTTGTGGCGTCGAAACAGCTTCTCGAACCCTGCGACGCGGTAGCTGAAACCCTCCCAATCGAACTCTGCTCTCCGCCGGTTTCGGTCGATGGGTCCGAGGGTGACGCCGCTCCTCATGTGGCTCAGCCTCGTTACGGTTCGGATCATCACCGGCAGCTTGACCCTCTCCGAGAGCTCGAAGGCGTAACGGGTGTAGTCCTTCGCCTCCTGGGGGCTGGAGGGTTCGAGAACGGGAACGCAGTTGAGCCTCGCAAGCCACCTATTGTCCTGCTCGGTCCGGCTGCTGTGCTGCGACGGGTCGTCCGCCGAGATGAAGACCAGCCCTCCCTTGACGCCGCGGAGGCTGACGGGGTTCAGTATGTCCAGCGCCACGTTCAGGCCGACATGCTTCATCGCCACGAGGCTACGCTGGTTGCACATAGACGCGCCAAACGCGACCTCGAAGGCGACCTTCTCGTTCGAAGACCACTCGAAGTGAAGACCGATGGCTTCAGCAACCCTGCTAAGAGTATTACCGATCTCAGAGGACGGCGTGCCGGGGTAGGCCGCAGCAACGGCGACGCCGGCCTCGATGGCGCCCCTCGAGATGGCCTCGTTACCCATCAGAAGGACGACTTTTCCAACTTTATCAACGGCGACTGGATGACTAGACATTTTTCTCCCATCCGCGCGCGAAATGAGAGATGCGTCCCTAATAAAAATCGTGAATTACATCACGTCTCAGTAACTATAACTCCCGTCTTCTCAAGCTCAATGATCTTCTCCTCAGTGTAGCCGAGGATGCCCATTAGGATCTCCCTGTTGTGCTGCCCCAATAGAGGCGCGGCCGACAAGATCTCACCCGGCGTCTCTGAAAACTTTACGGGGAAGTTCGTTACTTTCACTCTCCCAGCCTTTGGGTGCTCTACCTCTAGGAACATGCCGCGGGCGGCGAGGTGGGGGTCCTTGACGACCTCCTCGATATAGTAGATGGGTGCGACTGGAACATCTGCCTTCACGAAGAAGTCGACCGCCTCGTCCCGCATCATCTCCGCGACCATCTTCTCCACCATTCCCTCTTCGATCTCTTCGACGGCTAGGCGCCTCCTCAGATGGTCTATCGCTCTTGGCGAGAAGCTGGTTAGCCTGATCCAGCCACCGTCCTTCGTCTTCATCAGACCGCCGAAACCACGTCCCATTGGGTACTCGCGCGCGCGAAAGAAATAGTTACATAATAGATTGACGAAGGGGGATTTATGGCATTATCAGAAGGCCGTTCGGTAGAGCTATCTCAGGAACTCCTAAAGGGCGCAATAGACATCCACGTTCACCCAGGGCCGCATCTCTTTAGCAGCCCTCGAAGGGTGGATCCCTTTCAAGCAGCGATCCAGGCACGAGACGCTGGCATGCGAGCTATTGTCCTGCTGGATTGCTTCGGGATGAGCAACGGGACTGCATGGCTGGTCAATCGGCAGGTCCCCGATTTCAAGACCTTCGGCGGGTTGATTCTGAACACGGTCTATGGCGGGATGAATCCGCGCGCCTTTAAGACAGCTATCTATTACGGCGACGGCGCAAAGTACCTAAATTTCGGTACCCACTCAACACACTACCAGGCCTCGAAAGAAGGACGGATGGTCGACGGAAGATTCGTCCCTTTGAGCGAACTCTATCCCAAGTTCAGAGAGGAGGAACTGAGCCGATGCATCCGTATTCCCGTCGACGAACCGCCCGGGCCGGCTTTGGACGAAATCCTGCAGCTGCTCGTCAGCCACTCTCACATCTACATGGACACGGGGCATGTCTCGTTAGAAGAGGCGGAGCGGCTGGTAGACCTGAAAGAAGAATACGGTTACGAGAAAATCGTGGTCTCCAGCGCCGTCACAAAGATCGCGACCTTGGACCAGCTTAAAACCATGGCCGACAAGGGTGCTTTCATCGAATTCTCTTTTGCCGCATATACTGCACCGACCCTCATCCCGCTGACTCACTACTATGTCGAGAAGGAGTACATCTCGATCGATGAAGGGATGACAGAGGACCCCGCCGGGGGCATAAAGCTAGTCGCCAGACAAATGCGAGAGCTAGGAGCGGAGCACTGTATCATGTCTACCGATTTTGGTCGATACGCGCTTTCACCACCAGTCGAGGGGCTCCGCCAGTTCATAGCCTGCATGTTAGACCTGGGAATTCCTCCCAAGGATATCAGAACGATGGTAAAGACTAACCCGGAGCGGCTTCTGGGACTCGAACCTCAAGATAGCCCCCAGAACCGTTAAGTAGGGCCAATGATCTCAGTGTTAAAGCACAACCAGAACATGAGGAGGGATCAGAATAGTGGACATGTCACGGGTTTCCACATGTAGCATCGCTCTGATCGACCACCCCCCCGAGAAGGCGATGGAAATCATCGCCGCTGCAGGGTACAAGAAGGTCGATTTATTGGAGAAACTTCCACACCTCTCGTTGTTCCCCCATGAGTGTGACCCAACGGCTCTCAAGGCTGCCGCCGATGCCCATGGCCTGCAGATTGCGAACCTTGCTACCTATGTAGGAGGTGGGCAACATGGACGCAGGACTAATTGGGCATTTCATGGATGGGAAGTGCCAAACCCAGAAAGATTCGCCAGCTGCGGATTTTCCAGCGAAGAACCAACCGAACGAGAGACCGAACTGGGCCAGTTGCGCCGAGCCGTTGATCTCGCAGTTTACTTCGGCGCACGTTCGATCCGCGTAATGGCGGGCAATAATGATCCCAAAACGCTTGATAAAATCGTACCTTGGTTCCAGAGGGCTGCTGAGTATGCCAACGAGAAAAAGGTGTACATGGGCCTTGAGAACCATAGTGCCGGCATCGCTGGAACTCCCAAGCTTTGTGTGGAGCTTGCTGAGAAGGTGGGATCTCCCTTCTTCGGCGTTTTATACGAGCCCGGTAATATCATGCATCAAATGAACACAGATTATAAAGCGGCCTTAGATACGATGAAGGAGTGTGTCGTCCACTGTCACTTCAAGGACTGGGCGCCTTCAAAGGGATATACAATGTTGGGTGAGGGGGCGATCGACTTCCCGTGGATTGTGGAGGAACTGGACAAGGTGGGATACGATGGCGACTTCGCTCTCGAGTACGAGCTTCCCACGCCGCTCGATACGCGCGATGCGGAAACAGGCATCAAGAAGTTTTTTGAGGCCTTTGCATCATTTTTTAAAGCTACTTAAGCTTACCGAAGCGATAACCAACCATTTTCCCTTATATTCTTTAAACCCATGACGGAGCCGCAGCCACCGTGTCGCGCGCGCGAAATCATGTCCCCTTTTATGTAATATAGAATTTGCAAGACAATGTTTCCAAATCAAAGTACGTCAAAGCTATTCTCCTTTGTCGGGATTTATCAGCTTGTTATATCTATCTGCATCGATGTTTCGGCCCGTTAGGATTAAAACCACCTTCTGGCCCTTCACATCAATTTTACCACTCAGGATGGCTGCGAGGCCTACTGCGGCAGACCCTTCTATCATCAACTGCTCCTCATGTTGGAAGACCCGCATCGCATTGATGATCTCGTCTTCCTCAACCAACTTGACGCCTTCGACGAGGTCCCTCGATATCTCGAAGGTCAAAGGGGTGAAGGTACCGAGCAGCCCATCGGCGACTGAGGGTCGGAGGTCGATCCGTTCGTGACAGCGACCATCTCTGAGAGACAGGTAGGCCCCCGGCGCGGCGGTGGGCTCCACACCCACAACCCTGGCTTGTTTGGACATGGACTTCACAGCCGTCGCGACGCCCGAAATCAACCCTCCGCCTCCTATGGGAACGAGAACCATCTGCACCTCGGGCAGGTCTTCCATGATCTCAAGGCCGATAGTCCCTTGGCCAGCTATTATCAGAGCGTGACTGTGCGAGTGGACGTAGGTCCCACCCCTTTCTTTCGCGTACAGTTGGGCCTCGTCGTGTGCCTCGGTGTAATTCTTCCCGTGTAAGATGGCTTCTGCGCCAAAAGCCTGTGCCTTTTCCACTTTCTTCGGGTCGGCGGTTTTAGGCAGAAAGACCTTCGTCGGAGGGTGGCCTGATATGCTCGCCGCATAAGAAAGAGCCGTGCCGTGGTTTCCACTCGAGGCGGTCACCAAACCGCGTTTCCTCTCTTCGTCCGTCATAGCAAAAACCATGTTAATGGCCCCTCGAACCTTGAAGGACCCCGTTAATTGCCAACACTCCATCTTCAAGTAGATACTGCCACCAGTTCTCTTGCTCAGAGTGGGAGAGTATAGCAACGGCGTTCGTAGGATATGATTTTTCAAGTGTTTTCGAGCCAACCATATTTCTGAAATTGAGAAAGAACTGGATTTTGAGTTAGACATTGACATATTACACCCTAAAACATCTAGCTATTAGTACACCTTATAAATAAGGTTGGGTACAAACGATAATTCCTCATTATGTTTTTTACGCGCATGCAAACATATGATTTTACTAGTAAATTTGTGTTAAATTCCCACCCTCCGCACCGAATTTCCCTTTAGAATGGAGGGGTCTCCTCTTTCTACCCGGATAAGCCGTATTTAGTCGTTTTTCCCAGATTATTTGGTTTTCTAGCGCAACGAGAAACCCTATCAGCCCAACTACGGTATCGCAGGACCATCTACTACCGGCTCAGGTCTAAGGTGGAGAGCCTCGCGCGCGCGACCCGTAGACAAAATCCTAGACGTGATATTGAGATGACGCCGCTTAAATACCGCAAAACATAAGTAAATTGATAAAAAGTAATTATTGTAGGTGATGTATTGGCTAGGGTTGAAAAGTCGATTGAAATCGGGGCTCCACCCGAAAAAGTATGGCCAATGCTCTACTGGGACAGACTTCCAGAATGGTTGAATGGAATCAAAGAGGCTGAGTACACATCTGAGGAAAAGGATAGTGTGGGCGCAACTGCCCACGTCGTCGGCGAGACAGCTAGGATAAAGGTCGAATGGGACATTGAGATCACGGAGTATATCGAAAACAAGAAGGCGACTTGGCGTTCCACAGCCGGAAACCTCACAGCCATCGGATTAACAACCCTTAAACCGACAGAGGTGGGAACAGAATTAACGCTTATGATGGACTACGATCTTCCATACTCGATTCTTGGTAAAATCGTTGACAAATTGATGGTTGGCAGGGAGATGGAAAAAGGTTTCGAGAGAAGTTTAGAGAAGCTAAAAAAAATTCTGGAAAAATAAGCGCGCGCGAATCCAAACTATCTTGGGGGATTGTTCTCTCTATTAATCGCTTTCAGTACAGCACTGACTTGCAGCGCGCGAGCGAGCGATTTCAAGAGAAAGCCATAATTCCACGCGCGCGCGAAAAAATATTTTCTTGAATCCAAATAAACGATTATTGATTAAAGAGGGATGGTTTCGAGATAGCTCGTGAATATTATGGTTACATTGGGGAGAGTCCGATTAGTAAGATTGGTACCTTGAGTATGGGTTTGAGGATTTCAAGATCCCTTTTCACGTTTTTAAATTTAGGCTCTTTGAATGTCGAGGTGATGTAAACCATGGCGTCCACTCTACCTCCATGATCCCATAAGATGAGGCGTAAGAAGTCCCTGTGAACGGCATCGATCAGACTTAACTCGATTGAAACTGGAATCCTGTCCTTGTATGCGTCCCATGCCCATGTAACGTCAGGATGGATCTGATACTCTATATCCCATCCCCATTGCGTAAACAATTCTTGAATGTGGCTGTGATTGATTCTCTTAATGTTTTCAATAATCTGGTAAATTTCATCCAAGAACCCTTTCTGTCTTAGAACCCTTTCAGCACCATTAAAATCGTAGAACAAGGTTTTGGATGGTCTTGTTGGTTTAATTTGATTGGTTGCTCCAGTCCCCTTCGCTATTTTAGGTCTTTCAACATTCTGCTTGACGTATAGATTGAGTTTCTTATCGGTGCCTGGATTGTAGCATCTATATTTCCCCCGACCGAGACTGACTAAAATAAGGGGCAGATCAGGCAGGCTACTATGAGATTTGAGGTTGACGCAGCATCCAGCAATATCCGTTCCAAGGGAATCAGTGTTGATTGTCCTCATCTTTTCATACTTCGCGATAATTGCGTCGATAAGCTGTTTTCTGGTAAATGGCTCAGGTAATTCGCGATAAATCTCATCGATCATCTCCCCGTGTGTAGGCATGATTTTTACCCTCGTGCACGATTGAGTTCGAGGGCTTTATAGCATTTTTCCAGTTTATCTCGAACCCACAATACCTCTGGTTTGCTGTGTCTCCCCTGTCTTTGTGGTACAAATATTCCTTGTACTTGATGATTGCCGTGTTGAGCTTGAAATGTTTCGTATTCCTTGAACCGAACGTCAAAGCGATCTTCGAACCGCTTACACACATCAACACCATAAAGCATTAGAATTTTTGGTATGTACATCTCTAACTGTTTGATCAAATAATCCTCGCAGTTCGCGCGCGCGCGAGAGGCGAGAGGCCTTCAACCAGCTGGTAGAGACCTAGTCGAGGGAGCTGGGGGCCATGAGCTACGCCGAATCCCTCACCCTCCTCGACCTCATGCTCCTCCTCGCAGCCGTCGATAACAGAAGCATCGCCGAAGACCTAGGCAAGAGGATCTCACACATCGAGGAGAGGCTGAACAGGGCTGAACCGGATGAAACATAGAGGATGGCTCCTCGACCCCTACATCCAGGGCAAATACGCCATCCTATGGCTCAAAACAGTCGACGGAGAGATTCGCAGGCTCCGGGACAGATACACGCCGAGCTTCTACGCCGAACCGGAGGAGGGATTCAAGGCTGAGGAGGTGGCCTTGCTACTCGGGGAAAACCCCGCGCGCGCGAGGGTATGGTACTCCTCGATTTCCTCCCATAGGAGGGGGTCGTCCGGCAGGTCTTCAGCCACCCTTCGCATGATCTCTATCGCCTTACGGTAATCGCCCTCTTCGGCGTGGCTCCAGGCGAGGCGTATGTAGGGATGGTAGGCCCTGGGGGCTAAACCCCTGCATTCCGGGTCTGCCCTGCGGCACCTCTCGAAGAACTCGAAGGCCTTCTCGCGCGCGCGACAAGGGTATGTTCGTTAAGGCAGTACCTCAGGATTTAATATATTCTGTGGGTGACCAGAAAAGAAAGCCGCTATATTGTCCACAGCAATTTTCAAGATGTTGCCCTGGGCCCTGGCCGTGTTTGCGGCGACATGGGGGGTCAGTATGGCATTTTCTATGCTCAGGAAGGGATCATCAGACCTGACTGGCTCCTCGTCATGAACATCCAGGCCTGCCGCAGATAGCGTCCCCTTCTTAAGCAACTCAGCCAGAGCTAAGTTATCAACCAGTTCGGCCCGGGCGGTATTCACGAAGATAGCACCGCGTTTCATGGATTCCAGCAGTTTTCTGGTAATCATCTTCTCCGTTTCCGGTTTATGCGTCACGTGCAAGGTGACCATGTCCGATTGCTGAAAAAGCTCCTCTAACGTGACGAACTCCACGCCATGCTTGCGCGCCCGTTCGGAGGTGGGGTGTTGAGTCCAGCACAGGACACGCATACCAAATGCCTGCGCCAGACGTGCAACTTCCGCTCCTATACCTCCCAAGCCGACAACGCCTAATATCTTGCCCCAGAACTCGGCAGTGAAGTCATCTTTTTCATATACTCCTCGGCGCATCTGGCTATTGAAATGCACGATACGCTTGGCGCAGCAGAGTATAAGAGCCATTGCGTGTGCGGCGACCTCCTGATCCGCATAGTGAGGAGTATTGGTTACTGCGATACCCATCCTAGTGGCTAGAGACAAGTCCACAAATTTTCGAGGGTCCGCGCCTAAAAAGGAGATGACTTGCAGCTTCTGACAGGCCTCGATTACCTCCGAAGGCATGTCCCAGTTTAAAATGACTCCATCAGCATCTTTAACTCGCTGCAAATAGCCCTGTGATGTCTCCGCACGGTCATTGAACCAAACGAACTTTCCTAATGCCTCGAGCTTTTTTTCTGACTCAGGTGTCATCAGCTCCCGTATTTCAGCTGTCCCGTCAGGACACACAATTTTCATCGGATCGCCTCAACTTATAAAGAAATCACTTGTCTTTTAGCGAATAAGGCTTGCTTTTATTCGCTCGCGCGCGCCATCGACGACGATGACATAATGGTAACTGCCGGAATCTTCGTCATACCTGAACTGCCCCTGGGTACGATAACGGCTCTAGTATCAACGCTGGCTGCTCTAATATTATACACAAAAAGAGCTACAATCGCGCGCGCGACCTCCATCTTCTTACTCTTCTAATAGCTCATCCTTCTTTTTATATAACTCTGCAATTTTACTTTTAATACGTGCCGGTTCGTCTTCAATTTCTACCGGAGACTCATGGTATATATCACCTGTTAATCTTTCCCAGGGATGGTGCGCGAGCGAGTGATTACGGAGTTCGTCATTTAATTTACTAATTTCCACGTCAATAGTTAAAAGTTGAATTTTCATCTCAAGCTCTTTAATTCTCTCAAGCGCTTGTTCTTTTTCGATATCTTTCTCTATTTTAATTTTTTCAATCTCTCTTTTTTGCTGCTCAAGAGCCTCATCTTTTGCTCCATAATATGGATTGTCAAGATCGAGGTATGGCAATGCTTTTGAGTATTCAGAGATCCTAAATAATCTATCATGTGGAGCTCGATTATAATCTAGGCTGTCAACAACATGACCCCCGCGCGCGCCGTGTTCGAGGCCATCGACAGCTTGAGGAGCCACGGCGTCGGCTTCGAGGTCAACTCCTCGGGATACAGGCATGGCTTAGGGGACTGCTACCCGAACCTCGGGTTCATGAGGGCCGTGAGGGAGGCGGGCGTCGAAACGGTTACTATCGGCTCTGACACCCATACCATCGAAGGTTTGGGGTTCAGGCTGGATGAGGCCGTGAAGCGTCTTGAGTCTGCGGGCTACTCCCACGTCTGCGTCTACGAGGGGCGGAGGAACAGAAAGCTGAGCCTCGACGAGGTGCGGAGAAAGTAGGGAAACCTCTCCCCAATAAAGGAACCCTTACTAGCCCACCTTGGCAGCCTCCTCTTCCGGCTTTTTCCTGAGGATGACCTTGCAGACTGCTCCCGATACCACCAGAAAGGGCGACGGAAGAGGGGCCCTGAATGTCTCCGGGCCAACACATGAAGGCCACGACCCGCTCAGCATCAAAATTGAACCTATGGCAGCCCTCTCTCCGCTGGATTTTTATAGATAATTATTTATGTCTAGCCCTCTCGATGTTGGTTGGAGGTCGTCCGGATGTCTAAGGGCGATGGGGAGGTCTCGGAGTTCGACGTCACCATCATGGGGAAGATCAAGGGCTTCAACATCGCCACGAGGGAGGAGGCCCGGGAGATCATGACGGGGCTCCAGAGGCAGGAGGAGGAGCTCGAGGGCCTCAGGAAGCTGGTGAAGGAGCAGCAGGCGATGATGAACGTCCTCAAC
>Ga0114921_10001079_pt1 | contig 12235 bp, 10 predicted proteins | sample BentaG_FD_87016 | JGI IMG/M metagenome (GOLD analysis project Ga0114921, IMG submission 87016) | Deep subsurface microbial communities from South Atlantic Ocean to uncover new lineages of life (NeLLi) - Benguela_00093 metaG | ecosystem: Environmental > Aquatic > Marine > Oceanic > Sediment ...
AACTCAGAAGAGAGTGGTCCAACAAGTCATTAAAGGAATGGAGGATTATTATGACTGCCAGCTTTCCTCACTCCTGGTCGCCTTTGGTCCCTGTATCGGTCCTGACTGCTATGAGGTTGGAGAAGATGTCTGGCAGAGCTTTAAGGAAGAGGGCCTTTCCCCTGAGATTTTCCGGCCTCATCCTCTTCAAAAAGGAAAGTATTTCCTTGATTTAAGAAAAGCCAACCTTTTTCAACTCCTTAGTCTGGGAGTGAGAGGAGAGAATATTTTTATCATTGATTTCTGCAGCCACTGCTCGAAAATCCTGCCTTCTTTCCGCAGGGAAGGGGAGAAAGCAACCAGAATGCTGGGCTTTATAGGGATGTCATTTTAGTTGCTTTTTAAAGCTATTTTTTTTATGCTTTATCTACTATGGTCATCTCAGAAGTTGCCATTCCTGAGCTCCCCTTGCATAAAAAGGGAAAAGTCCGCGATGTCTATGAGTTAGAAGATAAACTGATGATTATCGCTACTGACCGCATCTCGGCCTTTGACTATGTTCTGCCCTCTTTAATTCCGGAGAAGGGAAAAGTTTTAACCCAGCTTTCTAAATTTTGGTTCGATTTTGCTTCTTTAGTCTGTCCTAATCATTTAATTACGACTGAGATAGATGAATTTCCATTTTTCCTTGATAAATACAGAGAACAGCTAGAGAAAAGGTCGATGTTGGTAAAAAAAACAGAAGTCATTCCAGTGGAATGTGTTGTTCGCGGATATCTAGCTGGATCTGGATGGAAAGAATACCAGGACACAGGCAAGATCAGCGGGGTGAAACTTCCATCAGGTTTGAAAGAGGCTGATAAGCTGAATGAGATTATTTTTACCCCTGCCACCAAGGCTGAGGAAGGACATGACCAGAATATTTCCTTTAGGGAGATGAAAAAGATAGTGGGGAGTGATCTTGCTCAAAAAATTAAAAAAATAAGCATAGAGCTTTATCAGAAAGCCTTATTCCATGCCCTTTCCAAGGGAGTAATCATTGCCGATACCAAGTTCGAATTTGGCCTCTCTGGTAAAGAACTCATCCTTATTGACGAAATCTTTACTCCTGATTCATCTCGGTTCTGGCCCCTGGCCAGTTATTCCCGGGAAAGCCTCAGGCTAGTCTGGACAAACAATTTGTCCGCGACTACCTTGAAAGCACAAGGTGGGATAAACATTCCTCTCCGCCCTCTTTACCCCAGTCCATTATCGAACAAACATCCAAAAGATATTTAGAGATTTATTCTCTCTTAACGGGAAAAAAAGAATTGTGATGGGACAAGTCGATTTACATATTCATTCCAATAAAAGTAGCGATGGAGATTTTTCCCTTTTCCAAATCTTCTACCTGGCAAGAGAAAAAGGACTGAAAGCTATCTCAATTGCTGATCATGATACAGTGGCTGCTTATCCTGAAGCTTTGAAATTAGGCGAAGAGACAGGAGTTGAGGTTATTCCCAGCATAGAGCTGACAACTATTTTCGATAATCGAGAGTTTCACCTTCTCCTTCCCTTTGTTAACTGGAAGAAGAGAGCTGTATCTGGAATTATAGCCAGTGTTGCCGAAAAGAGGATTAAAGAGGCTCAGGACAGAGTTCGTAAACTTCAGGAAATCGGTTTTGAGATAAGTTGGAAAGAGATTGCCAAAAAGACTCAATCAATACCTCCCCTGGGAGTTGTGATAGCCCAAATATTGCTGGAGAAAGGAGAGGGGAAGAAAAGCCCTGCTCTTGAAAAATATTACAGAGGACCAAACCGGCTCCTTGCCCCTTACATTTTTTATAAGGATTATTTCATGGAAGGAAAACCAGCTTTTGTACCCAAGAGAAATGTTAGCTTATCTGATATTCTGAAATTAGCTCCTGAAACTGAAGGTGTTCCGGTGTTGGCTCATCCAGGAGCTTATTTTCAACAGGTTAAGAAAGAAGATGTGGTCTTCCTGAAAGAGAGGGGAATCGAAGGGTTGGAGGTTTATTCATCTTATCATGACCCTGAGCAAACCAAATTTTACAAAGAGTTGGCTGAAGAGCTCGATCTCGTGGCTACAGCCGGTTCTGATTTTCATGGAAGGATTAAACCCCATATTCCCTTTGGTTCGATAAACGGCGGAGATTACAGGATGGTGGAAGCTCTGAGAAAAAGGAAAAAGTGATGTATACTTGGCTGGATGTAGTTTTCATTATCATTTTGGTTATCACTATTATCGTGGGCCTTGTAAAAGGTTTTGTGAGGCAGATTATTGGTATTTTAGCTGCGATTGGAGGCGTAGTTTTAGCCGTTTCCTACTATTCCTATGTCTCCGAATTTTTTTTCGATTTTATATCCCACAGAGTATTGTCTGATTTCTTGGGGTTTTTATCCATATTTCTCTCTGTGTTGGGTATAGCCTGGCTCATTTCCTACTTATTATCTAAATTGATTAAAGGCCCCTTAAAATTCTTTGATCGCGCTTTGGGAGGGGCACTGGGTATTCTGAAGGGGATTTTGATTTGCGTTGTTATAGTATTTGCTCTTCTCGTATTCCCTATTAATAAAGATTGGCTGAGGGAAAGCCAGTTAGCTCCTCATTTTCTCAGGATTTCCCAGGCAGCCATTCACTTGATTCCAAAAGAGCTTAAAGAAAAATTCAATAAGAAAAAAGAAGAAATCTTGAAGAGGGTGAAAGAAAATGAAGAACAAGCATAAAACCCTTAACCTCCATCAAAAAATAGAAATTTTAATCCAGGAGATGGTAGAGAGAGAAATACATCTTAAGGATGCTTTGAAAGAATTCGAGAAAATTTACCTAAAAACTGCCTCAGAAAAATATCAAGGGAATATGACCAAAATGGCCAAGGCTCTGGGTATTCATCGCAATACTCTTCACAACCGGGCCAAGTCCTTGAAAATCAAGTAAGAATTAGCACTCTTTTAGATAGACTGCTAAAATTTGAGTTTACTTCTTGACATAGGGGGGAGTTTTTATTAGAATTAGCAGTTTCTTATCGAGTCTGCTAAATAAATTTAAAATTTAATTTTTACTAAGGAGGTTCAAATGAAGGTGACACCTTTACACGACAGGGTTCTTCTTAAGCGATTAGAAGAACAGAAGGTTAAGAAAGGAGGGATAATTATCCCTGACACAGCCATAGAAAAACCTCAGGAAGCAGAGGTAATAGAAGTGGGAAAAGGCCGCCTTACAGAGGATGGTAAAGTTGTCCCCCTCGAGCTTAAAAAGGGTGATAAAGTTCTCATCGGAAAATTTTCAGGAACTGAAGTCACAATTAACGATGTCGAGCATATCATTGTTCGAGAAGAAGAAATCTTAGCTAAAATCACCTGATTTTCTAAAAAGGAGGAAAAATGGCAAAACAAATAACCCTTGGCGAAGAAGCCAGGCAAAGTCTTTTAAAGGGAATCAACACTTTAAGCAATCTGGTCAAAGAAACTTTGGGCCCTAGGGGAAAAAACGTCATTTTAGAAAAAAAGTTCGGATCCCCTACCAGCACCAAAGACGGTGTGACCGTGGCCAAAGAAGTTGAACTCAAAGACCCGCTGGAGAACATAGGAGCTCAGCTTGTTAAAGAAGTGGCTTCCAAGACTTCAGATGTTGCTGGAGATGGAACAACCACAGCAACTGTCTTAGCTCAAATCATCTATTCTGAAGGACTGAAGTATGTCACAGCAGGTGCAAACCCCAATTTAATAAAAAAGGGAATCGACAAGGCGATAGAGGTTGTTGTTAAAGAGCTAAAGAAACTAAGCCGGGATGTAACCGGAGATATGATTACCCAGGTCGGAGCCGTATCTGCTAATAACGATGAGTCTGTCGGCAAAATTATTGCCGAAGCCATGGATAAAGTAGGTAAAGACGGAGTAATAACTGTAGAAGAAGCCAAAGGATTGGAGACGACCATGGAAGTTGTCGAGGGAATGCAGTTTGACCGAGGCTATCTTTCTCCCTATTTCATCACCGACCCTGATCGGATGGAATGTGTGTTAGAGACTCCTTTGGTCCTTCTCCATGAGAAAAAAATCAGTAATCTTCGAGAGTTTCTTCCCCTGCTTGAAAACGTGGCTAAGATGGGAAAACCCTTATTGGTTATTGCCGAAGAAGTTGAAGGTGAAGCCCTGGCTACTTTAGTTGTCAACAAGCTTAAAGGAACTTTTAATTGTGCTGCGGTCAAAGCGCCCGGATTTGGCGATAGACGGAAAGACATGCTCGAAGATATCGCAACCCTGACTGGAGGAAAAGTCATAACAGAGGATATCGGGGTTAAACTTGAAAACGTGGGAGTAGATTGGCTCGGTGAGGCCAATAAAGTCGTTATTGATAAAGACAATACAACTATTGTCGAAGGAAAAGGAAAGTCAGATGATGTCCAGGCCAGAATAAAACAGATAAGAACTCAGGTTGAGGATACAACTTCTGATTATGACAAAGAAAAGCTCCAGGAAAGATTGGCCAAGATGGTAGGCGGGGTAGCCCTGGTTAAAGTCGGAGCTGCCACTGAAACTGAGCTCAAAGAGAAAAAAGCAAGAGTCGAAGATGCCATGCATGCCACAAAGGCTGCAGTGGAAGAGGGAATTGTTCCTGGCGGTGGAGTTGCTCTTCTCAGATGTCAAGGAGCTATTGAGGAATTAAAATTAGAAGGGGATATGCAGATAGGGGCAAATATTATCAGGAGAGCTTTAGAAGAACCTCTCCGTCAGATTGCTAATAATGCAGGACAGGAGGGTTCGATTGTTGTCGAAAAAATAAAAGAGATGGAACAGAACCAGGGATTTAATGCTCTTACAGAAAAATATGAAGATTTAATCAAAGCTGGTGTCCTTGATCCCACCAAGGTTGTTCGCATTGCTCTCCAGAATGCTTCGAGTATTGGCGGCTTGCTCCTGACAACAGAAGGATTGGTCTCTGAAATACCTGAAGAAGAAAAGACACCCAAATATCCTATGCCACCAGGCGGCGATATGTATTAGGTCCTTAAGCTCGAACAAGAAAGGCCCTGGCCCTGTCATAAGGCGCAGGGCCTTTCTTTTTTTTACGCCTTTTCTATGTTATATTTAACAGCGTGTTCAAGTTTTTTGACCGCTACATCATCAAAGAAATTATCCCTCCCTTCTTCATAGGACTCCTTATTTTCACCTTTGTCCTCTTGATGGACAGAATTCATACCCTCACCGAGCTTTTTATAAAAATTGGTGTATCTTTCCAGTTAGCTTTAAACTTTTTTGTTTATCTTATCCCTGCTCTCCTTGCTTCCACTGTACCCATGGCAGTTCTTATGGGTATTCTGGCCGGGCTGAGCCGTTTATCCTCTGACTCGGAAATTGTGGCCTTCAAAACTTCAGGTATCAGCTATAAAAGACTTCTCTGGCCGGTGTTCATTTTTTCTTTTGGAGGATGGCTCTTTACTTCTTTTTTGACCCTTTATCTTGCTCCCCGCTCATATTACAAGTGGGAGAAAACGCTTACCGCTGCTGTGCTGAAGAATATTCAGGTTGAGATTAACCCTCGAGAATTTAATAAGTCCATACCTCAGATGGTAATCTTTATCCAGGATATAACCCACGAGAAAGACTGGAAAAATTTTTTTATCTATTTCTCTGAACCTCCTGAGGAGCCAAGAGTTATTTTGGCCGAAGAAGGAAAATTAAACCTCTATCCAGAGCTCAAAAGAGCGACCATTGAACTTTTCCACGGCACTCTCCATTCCTACCCCCGGGATAATCCAGAGAAATACAGCGTGACCTCTTTTGAACAACTCGAAGAAGAGGTCAATGTGGAATGGCTTTATGAGCTCCGCTCCAAGAGAAAACGGGTCATACAAAAGGACATAACTGAACTGTTAAAAGGAGTAAAGGCAATCAGCCAAGATCTAGACAAGATTAGAGAAGAGAAGGTTCTGCTCAATCAACAAAAAATTGATCAAGAAGACCCCCGAATGAAAAAAATTTCCATATCCTTGGGGCAGAAAAATAAGGACTATTTTTCCCATTGGGTAGAAATTCATAAAAAGTTTGCCATTCCCTTTGTCTGCCTGATTTTTGGTCTTTTGGGCCTTCCTTTAGGAGCTTCCACCAGGAAGGGAGGAAGAACAAGCGGCTTCACTATCAGCTTAGTCATAATTTTAATTTATTATATATTGATTACAGCCGGTGAGAATATTGCCATGGACGGGAAGATATCTCCTTTTCTGGGGATATGGGGGCCCAATATTATTCTTTTTCTGGCAGCTGCTTATCTCTTTTTTAAATCTTGGAAAGAATTACCTCTTTTTTCCAGCATAACCAGGTTTTTTAGAAAAAGAAGAAAAGAACTTCCCTCCCCAAAAAAAAGGAATCTTTCTTTAGGCTGGCCTCGCCTTTCCCTTCGCTTTCCCAATATCTTGGACCGCTACATAATCAGGAAGTATTTAGCCATTTTTTTTCTCGGTTTTCTAACCCTTTTATTTATTTCTATAATAGTTACCTTTTTCGAGCGGATAGATAATGTTTACGAGCATGATAAACCCCTCTCTCTTTTCTTTGAGTACATTGGCTACCGTATTCCAGAATTTATTCAGTATATTCTACCTGTAACCGCCATGACTTCAGCGCTTCTGACTTTAGGCCTGTTAAGCAAATTCAATGAAATAACCGCTATGAAAGCTTGTGGTATTAGCCTTTATCGGATTATCATCCCTGTAGTTCTTATGGCTGTCTTACTCAGTCTTTTTTCTTTTTATCTTCAGGAGAATATTCTTCCTTATTCCAATAAAAAAGAGAGGGAGGTCTGGTATAGGATTAATGATGTGCCTCCTCGCCGCTACATCGACTTGGAGCGTGGCTGGGTGTTGAGCAGGGGAAAAGATAGGATTTATCATTATGATTCTTTTGATCCTCAGAAAGCTCTCTTTAGTCAGCTCTCAATTTTTGATATTGATCTTTCTTCATGGTCTTTAAAAAGAAGGATATATTCAGAAAAAGGATATTTAAGAGCTGGAAATCTTTCTCTGGAGAATTGCTGGGTACGGCATTTCCTTGCAGGGAAGCCGGAGAGATTCGAAAGTAAAAAGGAAATGAATTTATCTCAGATAGAAGAAAAAGCCTATTTCTTGAAAGAATTGAAAAAACCTGATCAAATGAACTATGGAGAGCTAAGAGAATACATAAGGGAAGTTGAAGAAGGCGGTTTTGACACAGTTAAATTCAGAGTTGATTTACATTATAAAGTTGCTTTTCCCTTTGTAAGTCTCATCATGACTCTCCTCGGCATTCCCTTTGCCTTTTCCATGGGAAAGAGGGGGGCTCTGGTGGGAATTGGTTTGAGTATAGTGATTGCCATGGCCTATTGGGGAGCTTTGGAAGTTTTTAGACAGTTTGGCACTTCAAATTTTTTGCCCCCTTTCATTGCTGCCTGGGGGCCAAATATAATTTTTGGTCTGGTTGGACTTTACCTCCTTTTGACTTTAAGGACATAATAAAAAACCAGAAAGGCGAGAAAGCTCAAAACTCAGATCTCAAAAGTCAAAACTAAACAAACGACAAAAGCGAGAGAGGCGAGGAAAAAAGGCGGGATTACATTTTGTATTTGCCAAAGTCTTCGGGTTTTAGGTTTTCAAGCCACTTTTTGAGTCTTTCGGAGTCTTCCAGGTTTTCATCATATTTCAGGCTGTGAGCTTTTTTTACTACCTCATCTTCAACAAAAATAGGAGCGTTCACCCGAAGAGCTAAGGCAATAGCATCAGAAGGACGGGAGTCGATAAGAGCCCTTTTGTTTTGGAAATAACAATGAATCAAGGCATAAAAAGTGTTATTCCTGACATCGTTGACCACAACCTTCTCGATGGAGATCTCAAGCTTATCCAGAAAAATTTTTAGCAGGTCATGAGTCATAGGGCGAGGAGTCGATATGTTTTCCATTTTTAAGGCAATGGCATTGGCTTCAAAAACACCAATCCAGATAGGCAGCATTCTTTCGCTGTTGAGGTCTTCAAGGACAACTATGGGCATTTTGGATATGGGATCAACTACAAGTCCTTTGATTTTCATTTCAATTTCCATTATTGCTTCTCCTCACGTCTCGTTTAATATAAGTTCTCCTGGAATTAATGTCAAGGAAGATTTATAGATGATGAATAGTGAGCTGCTTACTGTTTACTCATTTTAATTATTTTATCTATGTTTTTGTAGTGGCCGGATATAAACTGTCTATATTGTTCTCTTCTCCCTGGAAAGGGGAGAGGAGCCTGATTGTCTAAAAAAGTTTGAGCTGGCCTTCTGTCTCTTCCAGGCCAGATTCTTTTTCAAAAAGGCTGATTTTTCCGAAGCATCCGTCATGACCGGGTACGATTTTTACATCTCCTTTTCTCACTCGTTCCACACCAATACTGATTCTCTCCGGGTTAAATCGACTCAATTCAGCAGTGGACACTTCTGTTAGAATTTCGTGTTCATTCTTGAATTCGTGGATAAGGCGAAAATAGATCTCCCAAACACTTTTGCAGTCAGCTGTTTTTTCAACTGCTTCCGCAATGATTTCGTTTAAGGGAATGAGATTCTTATAGGGGATTTTTAGAGGAGAGCCGCTTTCTTTTTCCCGGTCGGCAAGTTCCTCTACTCTGTGCATAACTCCTACTGTGAGCTTTTTTCCACATTGAGGACAGATGTATTTGGATTGGAGGGTTTCCCTGGGAGAGAAAATAACCCCGCATTTGCGGTGGCCATCATAGTGGTATTTTCCTTCTTCCGGATAAAATTCTAGGGTATAGAGGAATTTCTCGGGGTCTTTACTTTTTATAGCCTGCACCAGACCATTGTAGCTAAATTCTGTGTTAAAGATATTGGCTTCCCTTCCAATCTTGGAGGGTGAGTGGGCATCAGAGTTTGAGACCAGGGCATATTTATCAAGACAGGAAAGACGCCGGTTCATAGCAGGGTCAGATGAAAGACCTGTTTCCAGAGCAAAAATAAATGGAGTCATTTCCTCAAAGCATTCTTCTATGGAATCAAAGCCCGAGTTGGCTCCAAAGAGAGAAAACCAGGGCGTCCAGATATGAGCAGGGATGACCACACAACTGGGGCAGATTTCAGCTACAATCTTGACAAATTTTTTTGCATCCATGCCCAGGATGGGCCGGCCATCAGACCTTAAGTTGCCAAGTCCGGAAAGTTTGTTGTTGAGTTTGTCCACGGATTCAAAATCAGGAGCAAGAAGAAGGAGATGGATTTTTCTCACTTTTTCTTTTTTGGAATAAATAAAACTGATCTCTGTAGAGAGGATAAAGGAGACATCGTCCGGAGAGAAAGAGATGTTTTTCAGGTAGTCATTATTTTGGGGGAGAGGATTTTTCAGGCGGAAAAAGCCGTTTCCTGTAGGCTTCAGTTTTTCCTTAATCAAAAAAAGCCATTCTGGATGGGTAAAGTCGCCTGTGGCCAGCAAGCCAATGCCCTTTATTTTGGCCCAGCAGGCTAAAGTATCGAGGATCATTTCTCGAGAAGTTGCCCTTGAATATTTGGAGTGAATATGAAGGTCAGCTACGAATTTCATAGTGAAAAAGCTTGAGTAAGTTCGGAAATATAATAAGAGATATAAAATGACTTTTCAAGAAAAATAATAATGTATTAATAAATAATCAGGAATTACCTGGAAAATAACATTTTCATCATTCGTAGATGATAATTCCGTCATGAAAAATTAGCAAGATTTTATCTCTGGTTGGAAAGGGAGCGGACGAGCCCTTGAGCTTTCCGGGCGTACTCCAGGGATAAGGCCCGGTTGCCAAGACGGTCGTAGAGATCGGCTAAAAGAAAGTATCCCAGAGGAAGGTCCTTCTTCTCTGGCTTTAAATCTATTCCTTTTTTGACCAGGGCAATGGCTTCTTCGAAATTCTCACTACGATTGAGATAAATCCGGGCAAGATAGAAATAACTCATGGGAAAATCAGGGTTTATCTCCATAGTCTTTCGCAAATATTTCAGCTCTTCTTCCTCATCGCCTAAATTTCGATACAGACGGGAAAGATTGAAGCTGGCTTTAAAGTGATTTGGCGAATATTCTAATTCTTTCAAATAAGCCTCTAAAGCTTCTCTAATTTCCCCCTTTTTTTCCAATAGTTGAGCGAGATGATAATGAGCATTGCTCAATTTTGGGTTGAGGTCAAAAGCAGCATGTATGTGTTTCTCAGCATTCAGCAGGTCGTCCTTATTCAGGTAAAGTGCGGCCAGGGCATTGTGGGAGGAGGATGAAGAAGGGTTGATGGATAGGCATTGCTTGTAATACTTTTTGGCCTCGTCATCTTTTTGCTGGATGACTTTTATCCCTCCCAGGATAAAGTAGAATTGGGAGTCAGTAATGCCCCTTTGGAGATGGTCCAGGATAAACGCTTCCGCCTCTTCTATCTTTCCCATTCTCCGGTAGGCATTGGCAATATTGATGACAGTAAAGGAGTCATCAGGTCTTCTTTCCAGAGCTTCCATGAAATAAACGATAGCCTCTTCGTAATTCCTCTCCTTGAAATAGATATTTCCCACGAAAAAGTAAGCATCGATTATATCCGGATCATCGGCAATGACGCCTTTTATCATTTCTACTGCTTCCTCAACTTTTCCCTCCAAGCCCATCTCTTTAGCCCTCGAAAGCTGGTTAAAAACAACAATCTTTTCTTTGGGGTTGGCCAGTTTTTTCCCTTTTAGTTTGGATGAGTCGGAAAATGTACCGATATAGCCCAGGGCAGCGAGCTTTTCCCTCGTCTCTTCATCTATTTTTCGGTAGTCAATCTCGAATGCATTCTCGCTAAATTTTTCGATGAAACTATCAGCCTCAGTTTTGAGTTCGGCTAAAATCTTCGTTTGAGATAGGGCTAAATTCTCTTTCTCATCCGGGTCTTCTTTTAAATCATAGAGCTCCATTTCTGGAGCTATAATCAATTTATACCTCTGATTTTGGAAGCTTTTTAACTCACTCCAGCCGTAGTGAAAGCGGGGATAGTAAGACTCAGCATAAGCATAGCTATGGGACTTTTCAGGGTTAAAGAAAAGTGGCAGTAAGCTATCTCCCTGAATCTGAGAAGGAATGGGGATTTCTGCCATTTCACATACTGTGGGCATGATGTCCACCAGAGATACCACTGCAGAAGATGAGACCTCTTGGAGTTCCTCGAAGGGAGTGACGAAAATGAGGGGAACATGGATTCCTTCCTGGTAGACGAAGAAGCCATGAGTGCTTTCCCGATGCTCTCCCAGACTTTCCCCGTGGTCTGAAGCAAAAATAAGAAAGGAATTATCCAAAAGGTTGTTGTTCTCCAGGAATTGCCAGAGGCGGCCAAGCTCAGAATCGGTGAAGGCAATCTCTCCAACATAAGGGCGGCCCGGATATTTTGAATCATAGGGAGGTGGAGGTTCGTAAGGTGTATGGGGGTCATAGAGATGAATCCAGGCGAAAAATTTCCCCCCTTTTTTTTCTTCCAGCCAGGAAAGAGCCTCATCCATGACTTCATTGGCCGGACGCTGGACACTTCCCAAAGAGATTTTGTGGAAACGGCTCAGGTCGAATTTATCGAAGTAATAATCAAATCCCTGGTTTAAACCCCATTTGGAATCAAGCACATAAGCAGCCACAAAGGCGGCTGTCTGGTAGCCTCTCTCCTTAAAAATTTCGGCCAGAGTTACAAGTTCCGGAGGAACAAGGAATCCTCCGTTGTCTCGGACTCCATGAAAGAGAGGATGAGTTCCCGTTAGAATAGAGGCGTGGGAGGGCAAGGTGAGGGGAGTCTGGGCGATGCATTTTTCGAACTTTATACCTTTAGAAGCATAAAGATCTATATTGGGTGTTTCAATAGAAGGGAATCCGTAGCAGTGAAGGCGGTCAGCACGGAGAGTGTCGACAGTTATCAAGATGTAATTAAACTCTTTGCTGCCTTTAAGAGAGGAAAAGGATGGACGTTTAGGCCTCAGGATAAGATAACCGATTATAATTGCAAGAATCAGAATAGAAATTAAGGGAACGAGAACTTTAAAGGAAGGAAAAGTTTTTTCTTCTTTTCTCTTTTTCATAGGGAAATTTTATCATATATGGACATGCATCAGAAAGAAAAAAAGGACCAAGAAAGAAGACAGATGTACTAGCTCAAAAATTCGGTAACACTTTTTATTTGTCATTACGAGGAGCGTGGAAGATTCCTTCGCTCCGCTCGGAACAGGCTAAGCAATCTCATTTATACTCCGTTGCGATCAAAGCGAAGCAATCTCA
>Ga0114921_10001080_pt1 | contig 12218 bp, 14 predicted proteins | sample BentaG_FD_87016 | JGI IMG/M metagenome (GOLD analysis project Ga0114921, IMG submission 87016) | Deep subsurface microbial communities from South Atlantic Ocean to uncover new lineages of life (NeLLi) - Benguela_00093 metaG | ecosystem: Environmental > Aquatic > Marine > Oceanic > Sediment ...
AAGAATTTAGTGATTTCTTTTTTTCTTATATTTGCGTGCTTAGGATTTTAATTTTCGTGTTTAAGGCGACATAAGATATATTATCGCTCCAACTCGGACATACTGAAGAAAACAAAAAAGCGGTCCTAAGTGCCCTGTTTTAAATTCTAGGATGTACCTTTTTCTCCTCTAGATATTTTCTTATCTCCTTTAATTTTTCTTCATCGGGTTTTGTTTTGCCACTCAACCAACGTCGAATTGTTCTGGGGCTTACGTGTAGCCACTTAGCCAGTTCGCTTGTCTTATAATCACAATATAAGTAAAAATCATGGAGTTTTTTAAATTCATCGAGCTCTTTTTCCATAAAGTTCCTCTATTTTTATAACTTATAACGGGGTTTTGGAAATACTTTTTAGCTCTTTCTAACCCCTTCAACGAAAACGAATTTGTTGTATTTCCGCTCTACGTAATGATTCTCTCTCGAGCAAAACTAAATAAATATAAACCCCTTTTGCCGTTTTGAAGGCATAATTTTATAAAGATACCTAGGCATATTTTCTATTCTAAAATATACCAAAATTTGTTAATCATGCTTATAGAGAAGAAATGGGTACCAGGAGATCCTTTTTTACCTCAATGGGCTTATGAGAGGGACAGATATTTTTTTGGAAAAAGGGTGAAAAACGGGCTATTTCGTGGGCACTCTGCAAAAAATCAGCAAGTATTAACCTAAAATCGCCCATTTAGGCCCTATTTGGCTTTTTTAGCCATTTTTTTGATTTAAAGATATAATTCCCTATGTTTTTGAATTTTTATGGCCTTTTAAGGCTTTTTGAAAGCCTTTTAGAGGTCTAGATATGTAGTCCTTGTAAAAGTAATTAACTTCTTTGGTAATGAACTATCAATGAACTATCTTTTTCTTTCTAAAAATTTTTCAAGTGGATCACGCTAGACTATTTACCGGGAAGCCGGTTAACCAATGTGCTATCTTGTTGTTTTTTTCTCCAGTCCTTTAAGATTTCTTCTATGGCAATCTGAGCGATCTCGGATTTAGTTACTTTCCTGTCCCTGTATTTGCTCCTCAAACTGAGCCAAGCGGCTTCTAGATCATTTATTAAATTAATAGACAAGTAAAATGTAGCTTTAGTAATACCAGGAAATTTTGCTGGTTCACTGGGTTGCGATGGTTCCCCTTCGCCTAAGAAGATTTCCGCTCCTTTGCCTTTTACTCTGACCCTTTTAACCATCTTTAATTACCTCCCTTACTAACTTGCGATAGGCATTAGCTGCCTCTGAATTTTTAGCATAATTCAAGATAGGCTTTCCTGCTATTGATGAGTCAGCAAACTTTATTGTTCTTTTAATTATGGAATTATAGACCTTTCCTTTAAAGATTTTTTGCACTTCTTCTGTTACATCTGTAGAATGAATGGTTCTGGTTTGATGCATTGTTCGTAAAATTCTAGTAGTAAGCTTAGGATTTACCCTAGCCCGAATCTTATCTATGGTTTTGTTGAGTTGTTTAAGTCCCCGCATAGCTAAGTATTCGCATTGTAAGGGAATTATCGCGGTTTGAGCTGCCACTAAACCATTAACTGTTAATACTCCTAAGCTAGGCGGACAGTCAATTATAGTATAATCATAATCTTTGGCATTTTTCAAAATATCTCTCAGGAAACTCTCCCAGGCTACTTCGCCTATTAACTCTGCTTCAGCTCCTGAGAGATCTTGATTTGCCGGTACAAGGTCTACCCCAAGGACGTTAGTCTGGACTGTAATATTTTCTAATCTTTCTTGAGGGCTTATTAAAGCATTGTAGATTGTTTTTTCAAAGTTGCCAGGGTTAAATCCTAGGCTAATAGTAAGCCCGCCTTGGGGATCTAGGTCAATGAGTAAGACCTTTTTATTCTTTTCTGCCAAAGCAGCAGCCAGATTTACCGCGGTAGCAGTCTTTCCTACGCCACCTTTGTTATTAGCAATAGTGATAAACTTATTCATTACCCTCTCCAATCTGTTAGAAAATATAACAGTTTACCATTATACTGTTAAAATGATATTATGGTATACTGGCGTACGGTTGCCTACCCCCTTCCACCGCCTTATCTATTAGAAAGTATACCATTTTAACATTATACTGTCAAGACAATATTTAAGGCACAACGTTTTTTACAGCCATTCTCCCTTTTTAATTGCCTTATTCTTTAAAAAATATAGCAGTTTACCATTATACTGTTAAAATGGTATTATGATATACTGGTTTACAGTTGTTCCTTCCCCCAACACATTATCTATCAAAAAGTATACCAGTTTACCATTATACTGTCAAGATGATATTATGGTATAATGGTTTACACGCAGCCTTCCCTTTTCTCCTGGAATTCCCTGATAGTGTCCTCTGGGGGAGGGTTTAGGTAAAAGAAAGTATGCCTTAGGGCATGGGACAGGCCTGTTTTTGAGATCTCTGCCCTATTTGCTACTTGTTGTATATTGTTGCATAAACTCAGATGGAGTAAGCACCTTAATCTTTCCCTCTAACCATTTCTGGAGTTTGGGATGGCTTTTTATTCTTTTTAAAAGCTTAAAATCTTTAGTAAGGAAAATATCTGCCTCAGCGTCGATTGCAGAGTCGATGTGGATCTCGTCAAAGTATTTCTTGCGCATATATTTACTCAGACTGTTTCTATCCCCTATCATAATATCAGTTTATTTTTAACCGAGAGGCTTCTTTACTTTATAAAATATACCAAAATTTGGGGATAATGTCAATCATGCTAAAGAGGGATGGATATAAGGCGATGCTTTCTTCCCTTTTGGGAGGGACAGATATTTTTTGGAGAAAGGGCGAAAATAAACTATTTTGTGGGGACTTTGCTAAAGGCTGGCGAGTATTTACGTAAAATCGCCCATTTAGGCCCTATTTGGCCTTCTTAGCCATTTTTATGATTTAAAGATAATAGGTTATTCTTTTGAATTTTTATGGTTTTTTAAGGCTTTTCGAAAGCTTTTGGGGGTTTAAAAAAATGGAAAGCCGCCAACTTTGATTGGCGACTTTTGGAAACTTACCCAAACCACTCATTTTGAGTGTGTAAAGAACATATCCCCGCCCTTTCTCTTGGCCTCATATAAGAAATGATGCCAAACTCCTCGCCCCCATACCTAGCCACTACATCAGTCTCTCTTAGGCCAAGCTTCAGGATATAGGCCGGCGCTGGCGAACCCCACCAGCATATATCGTTAAACATCTTTCGCAGAAGAACGCAACCGATAGACCCCGTTAGAGGCTCCTTTGAAAACCTGCAATTTACCAAGAGCCCTAACGGGGGTAGGCGTAAAAAGCTATCCTTTATCCTCATATCTTTTGTTCACTGTCATCTGTCTTCTGTCTATCCACCAAATCGCCCACTCTGGCCTTACCATCTCCCTCACCGGCCTTGTACTGGGCCAACTCCTCTTCTTCCTCCTTATCCAGAAGATACTTCTTGATGCTTAAGGCCATCCTTCTGTTGTGAAAGTCGATCCTGGTTACCTTTGCCCTCACCTGGTCGCCAACGCTCACAGCCTGGGAGGGCTCCTCTACATATTCCTTGGCCAACTGGGATACATGGATCAAGCCCTCCACGCCCTCCTCCAACCTCATGAATGCACCAAAGTTGGTCACTGCCGTAATCGTACCCTCAACCACTGATCCCAAGGGGGATCTTCTCTCTATATCGAGCCACGGATCGGACTTAAGCTGCTTCAACCCCAGGGATATCCTCTCTGCTTCCCTATCCACACTCAGAATCGCAGCCTCTACTCTATCTCCAACCCGGAGAACCTGGGAAGGATGCTTCACGTGTCCCCAAGATATGTCGTTGATATGTATCAGGCCATCGATGACCCCTAAATCGACGAATGCGCCGAAGTCAGTTATGTTCTTTATCACTCCTGAGACCCTATCTCCCTCTTTTAGGCTGGCCAAAACCTCCTTTCTCTTCAAATTCCTCTCTTCCTTTAACAGGACCTTTCGAGAAATTATGATATTCTTACGGGCCTGATCCACGTCGATAATCTTCACTTTGATCCGCTGACCCAAAAGTTTCTCGGGGTCTTCAAGCCTGTAAAGGCTTGCCTGAGAGGCTGGAAGAAAGGCCTCAAGACCGATATCGACCATAAATCCTCCCTTGACCCTTCTTAACACCTCTCCCTCTCGAGACCTCTGGTCTCGGTAGGCCTGGACAACTTCTTGCCAGGTCCTTATCCGGTCCGCCTTCGCCTTGGACAGGACTACCAACCCTTCCTCGTTCTCAAGGTTCACGATGCAGGCCTCAACCTCTTCGCCAAGCTTAATCTCTCGGCCAAGATTAGTCCGCGGGATGATCCCTTCGGTCTTATAACCTATGTCCAGAAGAACTTCATCCGAGGTCAGCTGGATAACAGTTCCCTTTACTATCTGACCCCTCTCAAAGCCCTGGAAGGTCTTATCGTATAGGGCGCTCAGGTCCTCGAGCACTTCGTTGCCGCTTTCTTCAACCATTCTCTGACCTCTTGGAAACTCTCCTTTGGGGTGGATGTTCCACCGCTAATGCCTATCCTTTCCTTGTCGCTCAGCCATCGAAGATCTATTTCTTTAGCCTTTTCGATATGGTGGGTCTGGACGCCTACAGCCTCACAGATCTGGGCCAGGCAGGCGGTATTTGCACTGTTATATCCTCCCACCACAATCATCAAATCAGACCTTCGAGCTAAGTCTCGGGTACTTGCCTGTCTAGCTCGAGTGGCCTGACAGATGGTATTGTAGATCTTGAGTTCGCTCGCTTTTGCGGCAAGCCTTTCAGCCATTAACTGAAAATTCTCGGGGTTCTGGGTGGTCTGCGAAACGATGCCCATCCTCTTTATCCTCGGGATCCTATCGATATCCCCTGGTTCCTGGATAACCATCCTCTGAGGGCTTGTCATGCTTTTCACCTCTGGATGGTCCTTGTCGCCGATTATGACTACCTTATACCCCTCGCGCTCGAGCGAGCTAGCCAGCTTTTGGGCCTTGGTCACATAGGGACAGGTGGCATTAACTATCCTCAACCCTCGCTGGCGAGCCTCCTCTATAGTCTCTTTAGCCATGCCATGAGACCTGATGACGAGGACTCCTTGCTTAAGGCCGGACAAATTTATGGCCATTCTCAGTCCCTTACCTTTCAAGGACTCCACCACCTGTGGATTATGGATCAGGGGGCCGATTGTATATACTGGCCCCGCTTCATCCTTGAGGGTTTGCAAAACCAAATCAATGGCTTGTTTAACTCCAAAACAGAACCCCCTATCCTTGGCCAGGATAATCCTCAAAGTATACCTCACTTCATTCGGTACTCAACATTGAATATTGCTCTGTTTGCTTTGAGGTTTTTCACGCTTTTGCCCAGAGTTTTCCCTAAGTTCATTGTTCAATGCTTAATTTTAACTGAGCAATATGGGACATGACCAGCTCGGATATTTCCTGATAAATCTGGCGGCTGGAAGGCTGAGAATAGACGCTTGAAAGATCGATGGGCCTCCCAAAATAGACATCTATCTTCCGAAACCTTAAAAACCTTGCCCTAACGGGTAAGGCCTTGTCAGAACCTACAATTAGTGCAGGCACTACAGAAGCCTTCGATTGCCACGCTAACATTCCCACTCCAGGCATGGACTCCTGCAACTGGCCGTTCGGACTCCTCGTTCCTTCAGGGAAGATGAGAACCACCTCCCCCTTCACTAAAAGCTTGAGGGCCCTGCGCATAGTTCCCAGACTAACTTGACCTCGCTTGACCGGGAATGTCTTGAGGTGCCTGATCAACCAGCTAAGTACAGGAACATCAAAGAGCTCCCCCTTGGCCATAAAGTTGAGCCTTCTTTTGGCCATCAACCCTAATACAGGAGGATCCAGGTAACTGAGATGGTTGGAAACCACAATAACAGGGCCTTCGGCTGGTATGTTCTCGCCCCCATGGCCTTCGATTCTGAAGAGCACCTTAAACAATGGCCGACCTATAAAACAAATAAAGTCGTATAGAGGCCACTTCTTACCTCTTGTTGCCTTTTTAATCTCCTTGAGCATTATTCTCAGAACCGAATTAATGCCAAGTGTGGTAGAATCAATCGTTATAGCATCTGGCGCTTTCCTCAAAGGACTGACCTTACGAGTTTTATCCTGAATGTCTCGTCTAGCCATATCCTCCTTGATTTTTTTTGGATCGACAGAAAGGCCCTCGCGCTTGGCCACCTGATACTCGCGTAAAGCCCTCACCTCAGGAGATGCATCCAAATAAAACTTCATCTCTGCATCGGGAAAGATGACTGTTCCAATATCCCGACCCTCGATTACGACACCGCCCGATCCGGCCATCCTGCGCTGTAGTTTTGTAACGCATTCTCTCACCTTGGGTATCTGACTGAGTTCCGGCACCTTCTTGGTGACCTCCAGAGCTCTTATCCTTGTAGTGATATCCTGTTCGTCCAGATAGACCCTTGGTATAACCTCGTGGGGCCTATATTTTAATACTATATCAGTTTGGCTGGCTAACTCGGCCAGAGCCTCTATGTCATGAAAATCAACTCCTTGTATCAAGGCTTTATGGGTCAGGGCTCGATATAGGGCACCAGACTCAATATGGAGATAACCCAGCTTCTGGGCTAAAAGCCCAGCCAGGGTGCTCTTACCCGCCCCAGCCGGCCCATCAATGGCAATGATCGCTCTCTTTTTTACCATATCAACTAGCTGTAAGCTGATTTAAGGTTTCCATAAACTCAGGAAAGGATGTATTGATGCACTCTGTATTAAGGACAGTGGTCTCGCCCTCTGCTATCAGGCCTGCCACAACCATAGCCATGGCGATCCGATGGTCCCAAAAACTGGAGACTTCAGCCCCCCTCAGCCTCCGGGGACCATTGATGACTATTCCATCGTTTAATTCCTCTATTTCGGCTCCCATCTTGGCCAGGTTAGTGACCAGGGCCTTGATCCTATCTGTCTCCTTAACACGAAGCTCCCGGGCATCCCGAATGGTAGTCTTCCGAGAGGCTTGTGTAGCGACCACAGCCAGAACAGGGATCTCATCGATGAGGCTTGGAACAATATCCCCACCGATATTAATAGACCTTAATTTACTCGCCCTCACCCAAATATCGCCGTATGGCTCCAAGTTGGCTTCCCTTGGATTCTTTACCTCTATCTGGGCTCCCATATCCCGCAATACCTTTACTGCTCCCATTCGAGCAGGGTTGATCCCCACATCGGAAATGGTAATATCAGAGCCTGGAATGACGAGGGCTGCCCCGATGAAGAAGGTAGCCGACGATATATCGCCTGGGACCCGGATCTTTCTGGCCACAAGTTCCTTTCGTCCCTGAATGGCAACCTTCAGGTCATCCATCTGGATATCGGCACCAAGATACTTCAGCATTCGCTCGGTATGGTCCCGCGACTTCACTGGTTCACTAACCCTGGTCTGACCCGGGGCATAGAGGGATGCCAGGAAAATCGAGGATTTTACCTGAGCGCTTGGGATTGAAGAGTGATAGGAGATGGCCGAGAGTGCTTGCCCGGCTATCTCCAGAGGAGCCAAATTTCCCTTCCTCCCCGAGATCCTGGCTCCCATTCTAGATAAGGGTTCAATAATTCGTCCCATAGGACGCGTACGCAGATACTTGTCACCAGTAATGGAACTAGAGAAGTTCTGGCCGGCCAGGATCCCTGTCAGGAGGCGCATCGTAGTGCCAGAGTTCCCTACATCCAGAATCTCCCTGGGCTTAGCCAAGCCTGATAAGCCCCTGCCGTGAATGACCAGATCTTGTGTACCGAGGCCCTCCATTTTGATGCCCATTTTCTGGAAGGCCTGGGCGGTTTTGATACAATCCTGGCCATTAGAGATGCCTGAGATCTCGGTGGTCCCTTTGGCGAGGGAACTAAGCATGATGGCACGGTGTGATATCGACTTGTCACCCGGCACCCTTATCCTTCCCCGAAGCCTCCCTGTAACTTTAACCTTGATCTCTGTCATCCTTTACCTTCTCCAACCTTAGCCCCTGAGCCCTCTCAAGCTCCTTTAAGAGTTGATCGCTCTTTAGGCCAGAGATCATACTCTCCATCCTAGACAGGACGCTCTTAAATCTACTGATCATCTTCAATATAACCTCGCGATTGGCCAGGCATATATCCCGCCAGAGGATAGGGTGACTGGCAGCGATTCGTGTGGCATCCCTGAACCCTCCTGCGATCAGGTTAAATACGCGCTCGTCATCCCGGCCCAGATCCCCGGCCATATTTACCAGTGCCACAGCGATGATATGGGGAAGGTGGCTCACGCCCCCAGCAATCAGGTCGTGCTGGCTGGGTGGAATGAGCATCACCTCAGCTCCCACCCCTTCCCAGATATCCTTGATCAACCCTAAGGCATCCGGGTTAGTCCTGTCTGTGGGCGTTAGGCAACAGATTGTTCCCTCGAAGAGCTTAAGATCTGCAGCCGATACACCCCTCCTCTCCGAGCCTGCCATTGGGTGACCTCCGACGAAGTAAGTCTCCGGGGGCAAAAATTCTTCTATCTCCTGGACTATGCAAGATTTAACGCTCCCCACGTCGCTGATAATGGATCCCTCCTTCAAATGAGGGACTATACGTCTTGCTATCTGGGGGATCACCCCTACGGGGGTGGCCAGAACCACCACATCGGCATCCCTGACCCCGGCTTTGAAATCGATGCTCACCTCGTCAACTGCCTTCAGATCCCTGGCCCGGAGCAACCTCCCCTTGCTCCTACCAATCCCGATAACCCGCCTTGCAATCCCCTTGGCCTTTAGGGCCATTCCCAACGACCCGCCGATTAAGCCTACCCCCACAATGGCTACTCGATCCACCCTTCCCATTCTCTTACCTTGTCAGTCCAGCTGCCATTGTTTTTCTCCTCCCATTTAAAAGAGTTATAAACGCCGAAGAGACTCTCGGTGAAGGATCCTGTCCTTATCGCAACCTCGCTGGCACGTCCGCCATAACCAAGTTTCCAGGTTAGCTCCTTTACCCTCTGGGCAAGCTCCTTCGCCTTGCGTATGTCAGCCAGAATCTGGCCGACTGACCTCAGTTCAAACCTCTTTCCCTTGTACATTGGGCCGAACTCACACTTGTTCCCAGGACAGTTTCGCGTCGCCCTGATGAGCAGGCTATAAGCCTCACTGGGAAGCCTAAATGGCGGAAGTTTAAAAGTCAACATCTGCTCTATCATTCCCCAAGTGAGAGGTGTCATTAAGACGAACGACGACAAACCCCATTCGAGGCATTATATGTGAACAACATTCCTTTGGAGCCTCTAACGGAATGAATCTATTCCGATACCCAAATATGTTAATTGCCCCTGTATCCTGTCGTATCTGCCAGAAATGTGAATTGTCAAGGCCGAGGATGGCGCATATCAAGACCTTGTTGACAACCCTGTGTGTGACTACCAGGACTGTCCCATTTTTATGTCGAGCGAGAAGCCCATCGAGAGCTGCAACTGCACGCTCCCTCACCTCATCCAGCCCCTCACCGCCGGGAAACCTCACCTTCTGGGGGCTGGAAAGCCACAGCTGGTATAGACTGAGGTACTGATCCTCCACTTCTTCCAAGCTCAATCCCTGCCACCCGCCAAAGTCTATGTCGATGAATCCCTCAACCGGCTCTACCTTAAATTTGCGAGGCTGGGCAATAATTCTGGCGGTATCGAATGCCCTGCCCAGCGGGCTGGAGTAGATAGCATTTAGCTTCAGATGATTCAGCCTCTTTGCAGTGGCCTTCGCCTGCCTAATCCCGGTTTGATCAAGCTTCACGTCCGTGCGGCCACGAAACCTCCTTTCGACATTCCATTGGGTCTGCCCATGCCTTACCAGGATAATGCGCACCATAATTGCCTCATCCTTTTAATCGCGACAATATCTCCCTTCCATCGATACAGTATGTGGCAAAGTTGCACTCCTTACATCTTCTGGGCTGAGGGTCTGGCGGGAAGTCCGCTTCACTAGAGACGGCAAGCATCTCCCTGGCAGACCTTACAATACTCTCATTTATACGTTTCAGCTGTTCCTCGCTTCGCCTGGTGGGCTCTGTCTTACAGGCCCGTAGATAAACAAATTCGGCCATTACCTTATCCAGTGGCACTTTGTAATGATCCATGGCCCAGAGGATGTAGACGCTCATCTGGAGGCTTTCTGAAACGTCTTCCCAGCCCTCTTTGCCTGTCTTCCAGTCCGTGATTACGATTGTGCCATCTGGGGTCTGGGTGGCAAGGTCCAATTTGACCCAGACTTTGATATCGTCGATTAAAAAGAAGTCGAGCTCCTCGTGCTTTAAGTGCTTCAAGTTTTTATAATTGTGCCAGATCACCCGGAAGAAATTTGCCAGTTGCCTCAGTCCGTCGGCTTTCATCTCTTCAAACTTGCTATCTTCAATTCTAAAACCGTTTGCTACCTCTGTGATTATATCGCCCGGATTTTGCCTGACGGCCTCTACTTCACGGACGAAGTAATTCTTAGCAGCTTCTTCCGATACATTCCTGCCAATGGCATGCTGAGTTGCCTGGTTCTCTATCGACTTGTGAATCACCTCGCCCTTCCAGAACACGAATTTGCGCAGATTGGCAAGCCTCGTGAGCTCCTCCCTGGCCGGATCTCCCTTATAACCTTCCCATTTGCCGATATAGTTATAGTAGTACGAGAGCCTGCACTCCCTCCACATTGACTCCCTCGACTTTGACCACCCAAAGACCCTCTTCCAGTAAGTATTCATGCTAACCCCTATGTTATAATTCCCGGCCGACAGCCTCAGCGACCCGAGAGACCTCATCCATCAACTCCCTGAAGTCCTCTGGGAGCAGTGATTGGGCACCATCTGAGAGCGCCTCTTCGGGATGTGTATGGACTTCGATCAACAATCCATCTGCGCCCGCAGCTATGGCCGCCTTAGAAACTGGTTTGACCAAACTCCTTTTCCCAGTGCCATGGCTTGGATCTACAATGATGGGCAGATGGCTCAGTTCCTCAATCAGCGGGACGGCCGATATATCAATTGTATTGCGGGTGGCATCCTCAAACGTCCGAATCCCACGCTCGCAGAGGATGATATTGTAGTTACCTCTGGACATAATATATTCAGCGCTCATCAAGAGCTCCTTGATGGTAGCAGACATGCCTCGCTTCAGGAGGACTGGCTTCTTGCACTTCCCCACCTCCTTCAGAAGGTTGAAGTTCTGCATATTCCTGGCCCCGATCTGCATGATGTCAGCATACTCCGCCACCACCCCTACATCCTGAGTATCCATGACCTCTGTGACCACCAGAAGGCCTGTGGCCTCCCGAGCCTCGGCCAGATACTTCAGGCCCTCCTCGCCAAGGCCCTGGAAGCTATAGGGCGAGGTGCGAGGTTTGAAGGCTCCACCACGCAAGACCCTGGCCCCAGAATCCTTAACCGCTTTGGCAATCTCGAGGAGGCGTGATCTGCTTTCCACAGCACACGGGCCGGCCATAATTATGATCCTTTTGCCCCCAGCCTCGAGGTTCCCAACCTTAACTATCGTATCTATTGGGTTGAATTCTCGGCTGGCCAGCTTGTAGGGAGCCAGGACAGGTACCACCTTCTCCACTCCTGGGATGGCCTCCAGTGGCTGGCTCCGCAAGACCTCTACATCCCCTATAACTCCTACGATGGTGCGCTCAACGCCCCTGGAGATATGGGTCTTAAGCCCCAAGCTCTCTATTCGCTTGATGACGTGAGCGATCTGCCTTTCGGTCGCTTGCCTCTTCAGAATGATGATCATCTTCTTTCTCCCTTGCTATGCTAACGCTTCCTCCAACGCTCCGATAAACCCCTCGTTCTGCTCCTGGGTGCCAATGGTAACCCTGATATAGGCGGGCAATTTATATCCCTCCATGGACCTTACGATGATTCCCTTGCGCAATAACCTTTTAAGGATCTTTGCGGCCTCGCGCTTCAAATTGATCAGGACGAAGTTGGCACTGGTGGGAACGTAGGAAAGTCGAAGCCTTTCCAATTCTCGATAAAGGTATCTCTTCCCTTCATTATTTGTCCTGATGCTGGCCTGGACGTGCATATCATCTTCGAGGGCGGACTGAGCCGCCACCTGAGCAATACTGTTGACGTTGAAGGGTTGCCTGACCTTGTTCATTAAATTTATGATCTGGGGGATGGCTATTTCATATCCGATTCGGAGCCCGGCCAACCCATAGATCTTGGAGAAGGT
>Ga0114921_10001081_pt1 | contig 12217 bp, 12 predicted proteins | sample BentaG_FD_87016 | JGI IMG/M metagenome (GOLD analysis project Ga0114921, IMG submission 87016) | Deep subsurface microbial communities from South Atlantic Ocean to uncover new lineages of life (NeLLi) - Benguela_00093 metaG | ecosystem: Environmental > Aquatic > Marine > Oceanic > Sediment ...
AGCCCGAGAGGTCCACGCTGACCATAAGAGGCTTGCTCACATCAATGATCTGGCCAACCGTGTCAATGAGGACATAGTCGTCGTAATCATATGCGGTGAATTCGAGAGTGGTGCCCGGCAGGTTCCCTATGGCCAAGTCCAATCCCGTGAGGTTGCTGATGAGACTAGTCTTGCCGCTGTTGAAGACTCCCAACACGGCGACGCGAGCCTTTGGAACGAAGGTCTCTGCGATCTGCGCCCTTATTTCCTCCAACCCGTCCATGGTAAGCATGGAGGCAGCGATGAGACTTAACCCCAGCTCTTCTTCCACCATGGCGCACCTGGCACCGTCCACCAGGTCCATCTTGTTAGCCACAGCAAAAAAAGGGATCCCCACCTCTTCGATGGCTTCTAGAAAGACCTTCATGGTGTTCACCTGAGGATCCACCATGTTCACCATGAGGATTGCCCCCTGGGGTTCGAAGGCCTCAAAAGGGGTGGAGATCTTCTTCAATACTCTCTTGGTATGCACTTGTATCCCTCCTGTCACATAACAGCCAAGCCGCTTCCTTGAGAAGAGCTTGGGTATCGAGTTGCGCCGAACCAGCGCTCCAGGTCAGCACACGCTGTGCTATTGCTACCAAACTCCCTTTGTCCCAGCGGTCACCCACAGGTTTTGGGGAAGCCTTTCATCTCAGGAGGGGAAGACCAGGAGCGTAGCCACTCCTGGGGGGCGTCCGCCGATCTCTCGATTTTCCCGTTCCACAGGCCGCTGGCCGTGAAGAAAACGGTTAGCCCCGCCTCGCGTTGGGGAACCCCCACCTCGTCAACTGGAAACCTCCAGCCCAGGCGCTATCTTCCCTTTTCCGGCTGTGATTTTCCCTACATAGACCACACCTCCCCTCGAATCGATGTCCTATTCTATCAGCACACGCAGCGTCCCGCAAGTCTACCCCTTGATCCCGAATTGATTCACCATGTCCCGGATAGTACCGGCGACGATGACTGTCGCCGCCAGACGAGACTCCATGTCTCTCACAGTAAGATCGTCCAGAGTCACGCTGCCCGCGGCGTCGAACATGACCCGGGGCAGGAACACAACATCTCCTGGATCACGGTTCTCAAGAGTGGCGACCACATCCCCACCAGTCAGCAGCCCCGAAACCGTCACCGTTGAGCCGAAGAACTCGTTTTCGATAGGAACTGAGCTTATGTCAAGTGTGTACTCATCGTTCAGTTCTCGAACGATCTGGCCCAACAGTGGCGCGATGAGTGCGCCACAGACCACAGCACCGGTCCCTCTTCTGCATACAACCCCTTCGGCCTTGATTTTCTCCCATTCCTCTACCAACTGCCGCACCAGCCCGATGCCGTTCTCCATCTGAGGAAAGCCATCGTATTCCCCTGCCGAGGGGATAGGAAATCCTGTACGCAGGTATAGCTCATCCGAGGGGTATATGAGAGCGACGCCAAACTGGCGCCGGTTTTCTGCCTGCCGGGGGACGATCTGCCGCATGATCGCCCGTTCCTCCTGGGCAGTGAGAGGACGTGGGCCAGCAGGTTGATACTTGGTCAATCCCACTGGTACAACCCCAATGGAGCGTACCGCAGGATACAGTGCTGTCAGATCATCCACCGTCCCATCGAGGCAGGGACCGTCGTTGAGACCCGGTAGCACGACTATCTGGGTGTGCACCTCAATGCCAAGGTCCGCCAGACGACGGAGTTGCGCTCGAATGTCTGGCAGACGAGGATTCCCAAACATGCGGCGCCTCAACTCTGGTTCGGTGGCATGAACGGAGATGTAGAGCGGACTGAGGTGTTGCTCGGCCACGCGCTCCCAGTCTTCCTCAGTCCAGTTGGAGAGCGTGATGAAGTTGCCGTGTAGAAAAGAGTAGCGATAGTCATCATCTTTGATGTACAGAGTGCTCCTCAGACCCGGAGGCATCTGATCGACAAAGCAATAGGCGCAACTGTTGCTACATCTGCGCACGCCATCGAAGACGTCATCTGTGAACCGAAGGCCAAACTCCTCGCCGTATTCTCGTTGTACATGAAAAGCGAGCCGCTGGTCAGCTCGCTCTATCTCTACTCCCAACTCCTCGTCGGCGGCGTAATAGTGGTAGTCAATGATATCACGGAGGATGTGGCCGTTGATGGAGATCAGCCGGTCATCCGGCTGGAGGCCCAACCTGTCAGCCAGGCTCCCCTTTTCCACATGGGCCACTAGTCCGCCAGCATTCTTGCCCCTCAGCCCCTCACGTCCCCCTTGCTGAACACGGTGCGACCACCTCTACGCCCGCCGGGAGCCGTTTTCGGGCGCCTGCCGTCATAGGGGCGCAAGTACTCTTCTGTGGCCGCCGAAAGGTCACTGTAGTAGCCCCGGTATTCTGGCGGGAGAAGGGCGGCGATGCGATACATCATTTCGTGGGTCATCTGGGACAGTTGTTCTCTACTCAGCCTTCCATCGCCTGGCTCGAAGACAAAGGGCTTGCCCATCACCATCTTCACCTTCGTGCGACGCAGCCTCCGAAGCTGTTCCCAGAACTTCTCCTGCCCCCAGATCGCAACGGGAATCACGGGTGCACCAGCCTTCACGGCGACGTAGCTCAGGCCGTCCTTGCCCTTCTGCAACGTGTTTGTTTTGCTGCGCGTTCCTTCCGGCGCTGCCATGAGCACCTTCCCCTGTTTCAAGACTTTCAACGCCGTTCGCAGGGCTGTGCGGTCCACCTCGCCACGGCGGACTGGGAAGGTGCCGTACAGCCTGAGCACGATGGATAGGGGTGGGAAGAGATAGTTCTCTGCCTTGGACATGCCCACGACTTGACGGTCTATGAGGCCCGCTCCCAGGACAGTGTCCACAGAGATCATGTGGTTCTGGACGGTTATCACGGGTCCTTCAAGTGGCAAGTTTTCCAGCCCCTCCACTTCGTATTCAAGAAGGACAAACATGAGGAACCTGAGAAACCGATTCGCAAGGCGCTGAAAGTACATCTCTTGCTCGCCTCCTCACGGATGAGTTTGCTCTTCCATCCGCGAATCCACGTCTTCGATAATGCCGTCCACTACGCTTAACACCTCATCAATGGACAAGTTATCGGTATTTACTCTGATGGCGTCTTCGGCAGCCTTGAGCGGAGCAATAGCTCTGTCAGTGTCTATCCTGTCCCGGCGCTTCATGGCGCTTAGGATCTCATCGTAGTCGGCTTCATCTCCGCGCTCCAGTAACTCGAGATAGCGCCGCCGCGCCCGCTCCTCGACAGAGGCGTCCAGATAGACTTTGATATCAGCGTCAGCTATCACGACCGTTCCGATATCCCGCCCAATCATCACCACGCGGCCTTGCTGGGCGATGCCACGTTGTTGCTCCGTCAGCTCGTCACGAACTCCAGCATATGCTGACACAGAGGACACATGACCATCCACTTCTGGACGTCTTATCTCCCAAGTGATGTCCTCTCCGTCTGCCAGGACTGTATACTGCCGCCCATCGTCGGCGGTAGGCCTGGTAACGGCTATTCCCATACTCTGTGCGAGCGCGGTGACAGCCTGTTCATCACCGATGTCCACACCCCTTTCCAAGGCCACCCAGGTGACTGCGCGGTACATGGCACCGGTGTCGAGGTACAGATAGCCCAAGCGCTCGGCAAGAAGGCCACCGATCGTGCTCTTTCCTGCTGCCGCAGGGCCGTCAATGGCTATGGTCGACGGTCGTGCCACTCGACCTCTCCCACAGGAACCGCAATCAGCCTTCCTGCTCCACAACTGGCGAATGTGACATCCGAAGAAACCAATGAATGCTCTTCAGTATTGTACGCCAGACTCAAGGCCAGGACAATCATGCTATGATTCTTCGCCTGGTCCATTCGAACGGGTCAACGGCGACGCCTCCCACCCTGATCTCCCAGTGCAAGTGCGAGCCTATGGACAGCCCGGTAGAGCCCATGGATCCGATGACCTGAGCTTTGGAGACTGTGTCACCCTCCTCGACTAGCAAGTCCGATTGATGGAAATAGCAGCTGTAAACCCCTAAGCCGTGATCAAGGATCACAGTACCGCCCCTCACCTGCAAGAACTCGGAGAGCACGACACGCCCGTCAGCGGCGGCAAACACCGCATCACCCAGCTCCCCATCCAAGTCAACACCAGCGTGATAACCCGGTCCGGTGTCGTATTGCCTTCGCGCACCATATGCGGATGTGATGCTCAAAGTCTGAACGGGATATCCGAGGACACCTTGCCAGAGCTTCTCCGGCCCGAGCTGGGCAAAGATTCTGGCCAGACGCTCCCTCTCAGCCCTGATAATCGCCGGGTCGAGCAAGTACTCCCGGTCGCTGGGAATGTCTATGATCTCTGCAGGAAACACGGTATATGTGACCGTCACTACGTCCGTGACTTGAATCGCCTCACCCAAAGCGCTCCTCGCCTCCACGACCACCTCATGCTGGCCCAAAGCACTCCACGAAGGAAAACCTGCCAGGGCCCAATAGCTCCCGTCCAACTCAACGAAGTTCAAGGACCGTTCCGCCAGCGTGCCCGTCAAGGTCACCTCTCTATTAGCCTTCAACTGGATCACCAGAGTCCCGCCTTGGGCCAGCTGGGACGGGTAGGGAAGCAATGTGACGGCCAGAGGCTCAGGGGTTGGCGTCGGTGTGGCAGTCGGCGTTGGGGTCGAGGTTGGAGTCGGAGTCGGAGTTGGAGTGTTAGTTGGAGTGGGTGTAGGCGTGTATAGGATCGCCGTCAAGGGTTGCGGGAGTGGGAACATAGCCAGCGATATACCGAGCCCGGCGCACGCCAGCAGGGACAGTCCCAGGATGAGAGCTGCCAGGTACCTACCCTTCATCGGCGAGTTCTGCATCCTCCAACTTCGGAAGCTCTGCCAGATTCGCCAGACCGAAGTGTTGAAGGAACTCGAAAGTGGTGCCATACACCATGGGATGCCCCACCGTATTCAGACGATCCACCACTTCTACGAGTCCCCTGGCCATGAGATTCCTCAAAACCCCCTGGCAGTTCACTCCGCGGATCGCTTCTATCGAAGCTCTGGTCGTCGGCTGCTGATAGGCTATCATCGCCAGCGTTTCGAGCGCGGCCGCCGAGAGTGTGCCTGAGTGCTGTAGGCCCAGGAATCGTTCCACGTACTGGGCCATTTGCGGCGCGCTCACCATCTGCACCTTCTCACCCTGGACCTGAACGCGCAACCCACGACCGACGAAGTCCTCGGCCAGCGACCGAGCAGCCTTCTTCACCAGGGATCGTTTCACCTGCAGGACGTCAGCCAGTTGGGCCGTGGTAGTAGGCTCATCTGCAACGAAGAGTATGCTTTCCAGTATAGCCTTGGCTTCCTCAAGATCCATCTTCCCGCCCTTTGACAGACACAGTGGGGTCTGTATATAATCGTTCAGTGCCGAGGCACACCTCGAAGGTTGACTGATGCGATTCCAACAGCAAAGATCCGGCTTGACTCTATTGCTCGCGCTTTCCGTTCTTGGACTGTCTTGCTTCCCGTGTCAAACTTCGTCCCAGGTCTTTCCAACACCAGCCCGGACGGTTCCGGTTTCGACTGAGGAGGCGGAGGACCTGATCTCGACGCTGAGTGCTGGCTTGGTCTTGGACGCTGAAGGATGCTTCGTTCTCGTTGTCACCGAAGGAGAGCTAACCTCGTATGTGGCTCTGAATATGCGAGAGAGCATCATCGATCCCCAGATCCTATTGACCGACGGCAAGATCCACCTGTACGGAACGATAGTCAGCCCGCTCGAGGCCCCTGTGACTGCCATCGCCTCAGCCGAAGCCAATGAAGGTCAGGTGCAGATCACCGTTGAAACCGTAGCCCTTAGCGGCTTCCCCATCCCTGCAACGTTCATCGAAGCTTTCGCCCGGCAGATAGATGATTTCATCACCTTCGCGCAAAGACAGGAGAACGTGGAGATCAACGAAATCGAGATCACAGAGGGCGAGCTCATGATCAGGGGTTGCGCCGTGTAATGCCTCTGCCCGTCAAGAGACCTCGGGATAAGGGGCGTGCTTGATATTGACCTTGATCTTCCTCAACTTCAGCCCCATCCGCTCTTCAACGACATCTCGAGCTACTTGGCAGACCTCCTCCATCTTTGTGGGCACATCTACGTCGGGAGTGGTTTCCAGGTTGAGTTCCACATCAACGGACTTCCGACGAGGCTTCACTCTTGGCACAACCTTGATCACATCGGCCAGCTGATCAATGCGATACTCGAGGCGCTGTGCGATAGACTCAACAGCCAGCTCCACATCGCCGCCGCTGATCCTCTCCAGCTTCACCCTCTTTCGAGCCGGCCTCCGGAACTCCAGATACAGCACCAAGCCACAGATGATGAAGCAGATGATACCCACCAGGATAAGTATCACGCGGTTGAACACGTTGAGGCCCGACGACACGGCCGAGAGAAACGCGTGAAGGAAAGAGATCGTCGTATCGGGAAAGATCATCACAATGGGAACGACGATCATCAAGGTCACGAAGAGCAGGATTGTCATAGCGCGATTGAACACGTTCATCATCTCTCCTCCATCATCTGGCAAGTAGAGTTTGCCTTGGAAAGGTAACTGACCTTCTCGGGGCTGGGCGCCGCACCACTCAGCCGGACGTGCCCGCCATCATATCGATCCTCGCCGACCGTCTCCCGCTACCTCGTATCCGGTGGTCGATCCATCATGGACCAGGCCTTACTGCCCCAACAGCGAGCCAACGAAGTCGCTCTGGCCACGAACAAAGGCCTCGGTGTTCATCGCACGCCTGCCGGCCAGTTGCACTTCGTCAAGGAAAAGGGCCCCATCACTGGTCGCGACGGCCACGCGAGACCGCAGATCCACCACTCGACCTGGTTTCTCCTTACCTTCCCACCCGGCCTCGGGGCGGGCCCGCAGAACCTTGAGCAGGCTTCCTCGCCACCAGGTTCGGGCGCCAGGCCGGGGGTTGTAAGCCCGCACCCGGTGCCACAGCTCCACGGCAGGCAGGGTCCAGTCTATGACGGCATCTTCTTTGGAAATGAGCTTGGTGTGCGTGGCAATGGCCTCATCCTGAGGTTGGGCGTCGATCCGCCCTTCCAGCCAGAGGGGTAAGGTCTCCACGAGAAGCTCGGCCCCCTGACTCGCCAACCTCTCCTCCAGAGAGCCTGTGGTGTCCTCTGGTCGAATCTGAATCCCCCTCTGCGCTAAGATGGGGCCGGTGTCCATCCCCGCGTCCATCAGCATGATGGTGACGCCGGTCTCTTCCTCGCCTGCCAGTAGAGCCCCGGCGATGGGTGACGCTCCGCGATATTTGGGCAGTAGTGAAGGGTGAACGTTGATCACGCCGGCAGGGGGGATATCGAGTACCTCTGGACCTAGTATCCTACCGTAGGCGGCGACCACCATCGCCCTGGGTACTAGGTCCCTCAAGCGGGCTACGACTTCCTCCTGACGCAGCGATTCCGGCTGCAATACTGGCAGGCCCAGAGCGTCGGCTGCCTTCTTCACCGCCGGAGCAGAGAGCTTCCGTCCACGACTCGCAGGTCTATCCGGCCGGGTGACTACGGCCACGATCTCGTAGCGCTCCGCCAGCGCCTCGAGACAGGGCACAGCAAACTGAGGCGTACCCATGAATATCACCCTCGGTCCCATTCAACACCTCGCAATCAATGGATTCTAGCATACCTGGGCGCGGAGTTCAAAACTTGACTTCTATCCAGTAAATGCTAGAATAGCAGTCACGTCCAGAGCATCCGCCGTGGCCAAAGATGGACAGGCTCCGAAGACGTCAGCGAGAACAGAAGGGCGAGGCACGCAGTTCCCTCGCTCTTTTGATCGTGGCCTCAGCGAGCCCAGGAGGCATCACTTGACGACCACCAGGGCGAAGTGGCAGCTTCATCCCCCAGTACCGAAGTCTCATCTGGCCAGTTTCCCAGATCTTCCCTCTCTACTCGTGCAGTGTTTGCACAATCGTGGCCTCATCGCTCCTCACGATGTGCGCCGCTTCCTGGCTGGTGAATGCGAGGAGGGAGACCCCTTCCAGCTCAAAGGTGTCGCCGAGGCCGTAACCAGGATCCGGCAGGCCATCCGTGGCGATGAACTGATAGCTGTCTACGGCGATTTCGACGCCGATGGGGTCACAGGAACGGCCCTGCTCACCGAAACCATATCTTCCTTGGGTGGACGGGTGATTCCCTACATCCCCCATCGAGTAGATGAAGGATACGGGCTCAACGAGAGCGCGCTTCGCAAGCTGGTCAAGCAAGGGGTCAGCCTGATAGTCACAGTAGACTGCGGTGCCAGGGCTCTGCGAGAGGTAGAGTGCGCACAAGGTATGGGAGCGGACGTCATAGTCACCGACCATCATTCGCTAGGCGAGCAGTTGCCGGCGGCCCTAGCCATAGTCAACACAAAGCGTATGGACTGCAAGTACCCCTTCGAGGACCTCTCGGGCGTAGGCATCGCCTTCAAGCTGGCCCAGGCACTACTGTTGGTCAACCAGCAATCTCCGCTACGAGGAGAGCGTCGTCCCGTCCTGGAAGAAGATCTCTTGGATCTAGTAGCCTTGGGAACTGTTGCCGATCTTTCTCCTCTTCTTGGGGAGAACCGCAGTCTGGTGAAGAGAGGCCTGGCGCTGTTGAAGCACCCTCGTCGCCCCGGGATCTTGGCCCTGATGGAACAGGCTAATGCCAAGCCAGAGACAGTCACCGCCGCCACGATCGGTTACGTACTGGGACCCCGGATCAACGCCGCAGGACGGGTAGATGATGCCATATTGAGCTACCAACTCCTCACCACCTCCTCCCCGTCGCGAGCTCGACAACTAGCGGAGTTGCTGGAGGAGAAGAACCAGCAACGCCGAGAAATGATGCTTGCGACCGTGGAGGCCGCGCGACTTCAGGTCTTGGATCAAGAGAATGAGCCCTTCTTGTTCGCCACCGGAGATGATTATCACGAGGGAGTCCTGGGCTTGGCGGCCCAACGGCTATGCGACGAGTTCTACCGCCCGGTCGCAGTGGTCAAATCGGGCGAAGAGCAGAGCGTGAGTTCAGTTCGCAGCGTTGACGAGTTCGACGTAGCGGCAGCACTGGACGAGTGTGCCCCTCTCTTGAGAAGGCGTGGAGGTCACGCCAAAGCTGCAGGCTTCACGGTGAGCAATGAGAACCTTCCCGCGCTGCGGCGAAGACTACGTCAGATTGCTGCTGAACGCATGGCGGGGGTCGAACTGGTCCCCACACTACACATAGATGCCGATATGCCCTTGAGCAGCCTGACGCCTCAAACTTTTGCCACCTGCCAGCAGTTGGAACCGCTGGGCGCAGGTAATCCTGAACCGCTTCTTCTGAGTTCTGGGGTCGAGGTCCGCGATAGCCGAGTTGTGGGCGAGAACCATCTGAAGCTCGCCTTGAGCGATGGAAGCGTCGTTTGGGACGGGATAGCCTTTGGGATGGCCCAGCACGCAGAGGACTTGGCGCCACGCACAGACATTGTCTACACACCCCAGGTGCGCATATGGCGTGGTGAGGAACAGCTGCAACTGAGGATCGAGGACTTCAAGCGTTCGCCATGACATCGCAGAGCCGACCGGTCAGCGACGAGGGCGGAACCGTACCAGCCAGAGAATAAGAAAGATGCAAAGGCAGTATCCGCCAACGCCGATCCCTTCAGTGGGCGCGATAGTGCTCAAGAACGACAAGATCCTGTTGGTATTGCGCGGACAAGAACCAAGCCGGGGCAAGTGGAGCATTCCTGGTGGGATCGTGGAACCAGGTGAGACCATTCGCGAAGCGGTACGCCGCGAAGTACTCGAAGAGTGTGGCGTGGAAATCGAGGTGGGGGATGTGGTAGAGGTACTGGACGCCATAGTCCGCGATCAGGACGGACGAGTACAGTATCATTATGTACTCATCGATCTGCTAGCTTCCTACGTGGGGGGCAAGCTGAGAGTCGGCTCCGACATAGATGACGCTCGTTGGGTCACCGAGGAGGAACTGCCTGGATTCGACGTGACGAAGGGGGCACTTCCCGTCATCCGCAAGGCACTCAGAAAGCAGAACCTTGATTTTTCGACGCAGAGAAGCTAACATCTGGGTTGACTTCGACTCGATGGGCCCCGGAAAACGGCGGGCGCAGCCTTCATGACATGACGCTTCGGCCCAATCAGTGGAGAACCCGATCGTGTTGATAACCAACGGCAAGCTAGTTACCTTCGGAGAGGCAAACGAGCTCATTGAAGAGGGAGCGGTCCTCGTCGAAGGAGACCGGATAGCCGCCGTGGGAACGACGGCGGAGCTGACGGAGCGGTATCCCGATGAAGAGATTCTGGATGCCCGGGGAAGACTGGTCATGCCAGGGATCATCTGCGCCCATACCCACTTCTACGGCGCCTTCGCCCGAGGCATGTCCTTGAAAACCGAGCCTCCTGCCAACTTCCCCCAAATCCTTGAATACCTGTGGTGGCGGTTGGACAAAGCCCTGAATCTGGACGATGTGCGTTTCAGCGCCCTGGTCTGCCTCGTGGATGCGATACGAAACGGCACCACCACTCTCATCGACCACCACGCCAGCCCCAACGCCGTAGCCGGTTCCCTGGACGTCATCGCCGAAGCGGTGACGGAAGCTGGTCTGCGAGCGTGTCTGTGCTACGAGGTTTCCGACAGAGACGGCGAGGAGACAGCCCTCCAAGGGATAAGGGAGAACGAGAGGTTCATCAGTGAAGTGAGCGGCGACCTGCTGGCGGGCACCTTTGGCTTGCACGCTTCTCTCACGCTTTCTGACGAGACTCTACAACGAGCCGTGGAAGCCGCCAGAGAACTAGACGTGGGTTTCCACATCCACGTAGCGGAGGACAAGGCTGACGTGGTCGACAGCTTGAAGAAGTCTGGCTTGCGGGTGGTCGAACGGCTGGAAAAGGCCGGCATACTGGGGCAAAAGACCATCGCTGCCCACGCCGTTCACATCGACGCCTTCGAGACAGACACTCTACGAGAGACGGGAACGAAGGTCGCTCACAACCCCCGTTCCAACATGGGCAATGCCGTCGGTGTGGCCGACGTCCTGAGGATGCTGCGGCGCGGCATCGACGTGGGTTTGGGCAACGATGGTTTCTCCAACAACATGTTCAGCGAGATGAAGACAGCATATCTGGTGCACAAGCTGGCCCAGGAGGACCCGCGGGTGATGGGAGCCGATCAGGTGCTGGAGATGGCGGGTAGGAACAATGCGCGCATCGCAGGTCTCTTCTTCTCCAAGCCACTGGGCGAGCTGTCGGTCGGCGCCTATGCTGACATCATCCTCCTCGATTATGTGCCCACGACCCCCCTCGATGCTGGCAATCTGCCGTGGCACCTCATCTTCGGGATGAACGGTGGTCAAGTGAGCACGACGATTGCCGGCGGCAGGGTTCTGATGAAGGACCGAGAGTTGCTGACCATGGACGAGGAAGCCATCACAGCTCGCTCGCGGGACCTGGCCCAGAAGGTGTGGGCTCGCATGTGAAGTTGGATCAGGAGACAGGCCATGGAGAATCACAGTTCGAAAGAGATGTCAGTGAACCGCTTTCGTGCCGGGTGGAAGCGGCTCAGCGGACCCATAAAGATCGGGTTGTTGTTCGCCACGATAGCGGGCCTGATGGCTCTGGTGGGATGGATCGCCCGCCCCACCTACACCTCCCGGTCTCTGCTATCCCTATTCCTGGCGATCGTCATTTCAGCAGGGACGTGGGGATTGGTGAGCTGGGCCATTGCTGCAGCGGCGGTCGAAGTCACCAGAGATGAGGAGTGAACGACAATGGCAGACCTGAAGGTTGAGGTTTGTGGCATACGGTTCAAGAATCCTGTGATGCCCGCTGCCGGCCCACCTACCTGGAACGGCGACGCTATGGTGGCCTGTGCCGAAGGTGGAGCAGGAGGTATTGTCGCCAAGACCATATCCACCACCGGTGCCGTGGTGCCAGAGCCCTGCATGGCGCAAATAGGCAGAGGCTCCATGCTGAATACGGAGCTGTGGTCGGAGTTGCCACCGGAGCAGTTCATAGAAGAGGAGTATCCCAAAGCAAAGGCGACGGGCCTTCCGCTGATCATCAGCCTGGGGTATACGGCCGACGAGATAGCCGAGTTGGCTCCCAAGGTCAAGCCCTTCGCTGATGCCCTGGAACTCTCCACACATTACATAGGGGAGGACCCCAGCCCCATGGTCGAGGCCATCAAGGCAGCAAAGGACGCGGTGGATGTGCCCCTCATCGTCAAAC
>Ga0114921_10001082_pt1 | contig 12211 bp, 10 predicted proteins | sample BentaG_FD_87016 | JGI IMG/M metagenome (GOLD analysis project Ga0114921, IMG submission 87016) | Deep subsurface microbial communities from South Atlantic Ocean to uncover new lineages of life (NeLLi) - Benguela_00093 metaG | ecosystem: Environmental > Aquatic > Marine > Oceanic > Sediment ...
CCAATAATTAGAGAAGAAGCCTTAAGTCGTGTTCTTTATGAGTCTATGGCAGCCAAATCTCCTGTTATTGCAACAAAAGTCTGTGGAAATTCAGATGTCGTCATTGATGGAGTTAATGGTCTTTTAGTGAGACCAAACATTGAAGAAGTATCAAAAGCAATTATGACGCTTTTAAATGATGATTTACTCAGAGAAGAGATGGGGCTAAGGGGACAACATAATGCTGCTAATAAGTTTAGCGAAAGCACTATTGTTCCTAAAATAATCAAAGTTTATTATAATATTAAGACAAGAATTAATAGGGCTTTACGTTAGTCCCTTCTCATTATGGTGTATTATTGCCTGTTCAAACACAGAAAGCAGTTGTTTTGCAACAGTTTCGATATTAAAGAATTTTTTGATGTGTTCCCTCCCATTATTTCCTAGATTTTCCCTAAGTTTTTCATTCTTCGCCAATATGATAATGCGGTTTACAATTGCTTTTACGTCCTTCGGGTCTATCAAGAATCCTGTATGGCCATTATTAATTATATCGGGTATACCTGTTATATTAGTTGAAATAACAGGTTTACCTGCTGCCATCGCCTCCAAAACCACAAAAGGCATGCCTTCATATAAACTTGGAAGAATAAAGATATCTGCACTTGCGTAATATTTGCTTACTTCTTTGTGAGAAACATGTCCTACGAAGTTTATGTACTTCTCAATTCCTAGTTCACGAGCTCTTTGTTTATAAAAAACTGTGTTTCCGCTTCCTACTAAAAGGAATCGTATATTTTTCACGTTTTGAAGTACCTTAGGTATTGCGTCTATAAGATAATCTACACCTTTTCTTTGATTAATCCTTCCGACAAACATTACGTTTATTGTGTCCCACAAATTATATTTCTCTTTAATCTCATCGCATGCTACGTTTTCATACTCTTTAACATTAATTCCATTTGGAATGATCTCAATACGCTCATAAGGTATGTTATACCCCTCTGAGATTTCTTATGCCAATGATTTCGATAATGCTGTGATTTTTTCTGCTGATGTGCACGCTAATTTATCCATAATAACTAAAGGAAAATGTGTTGCTTCTATCCTCCATCTATCCAGAATATTACCTCTTTCAGATAGACAGATGTTTTTTATGCCAATATATGGCCATGCGGTCCTAATCGTGAGAGGTAATGAATGTATTTGCCGAACTAAAACGCCTGCAAAACCAGAAACACCTTGTCCACAAATGACATCAAATCTTTGTTGTGCTTGTAGTTTCTTAATTTTCATTGCAGCAGAAAGGCTATAGCTAAAAATTCTTGTGGCCCGTGCATACAATTCGCTTACAAAATACAATGGGACGGTCGTTGTACGCACGCGAACTATAGGAATTTCATCTATCGCGTCCCGTTTCGGTTCTCCTTTTTTCCTTGTTGCAATAACTGTGACTTTGTGACCACGCTCAATCAATTTTTTCGAAATTTTGCGAGTATGAGTAAAGACGCCTCCTCCACCTTCTCGAAATTCCCGTGCCAGCATGCAAATGTGCATGTTTTTCCTTCCTATGAGCATATTGTACAAAGAATTAAATTTAAAATTGTTAGAGGGGGTCACCTTCCAAGACGCTTAAAGAACTGTAATAGTGGTATCAATTTTTTTGTCAGTTCATTCCTTGTTAAATTAATAATTAAATAGTCTAATTCTTCCTTCTTAAAGACTCCCGAGATTACACAGAGTATTCCGAAGAGGCCTACAAAAAGTGCAATCAAAATTATTTGAAGATATACATTCTCTAAGAGACTTGTTAACATATAAGGAATGACAATGGATAAAGGAAAAGCAAAACTTAATTTTTTGAAGAAGTCTATCGGCATTGAGATTTCTAATAATCTTGAGACTTCGAATAGGGGAGGAATATTCCAAATCACTATTATTACAACATATATGAGTCCTCCAATCACCGAATTATAAATACCCATATAAGAGAAGAAGAGGTTTAAGATAAGACTCACAGCTGCTGCAATTGATCCGTATTTAATTGAAATATTTAGTTTATCAAGTCCACGAATAACAGAGCCAAGACTACCCGAAATTGAGTTGACAATTGCTGCAATGACTATGAGGACTATGACTGGATATGCGGGCAGATACGAAGGAACAAATTCCGTCAAAAGTGGTCTAGAGCCAATTATAAAAAGACCTCCAACGAAGGCTGCAAGAACTAACGACACCTTGAGTGTTATTCTGAATAGCCTTCTTATCATAGGTTGATCATTTTTTGCGTGTAATTTTGAAAATTCTGGGAAGAGCATAATTGCCAGAGATCCAGATCCAGAATAGCCGATTACCTGCATGACACTATTTGCTATAGAGAAATAAGCTACTTCCGCAGTAGAACTGAATCTTCCCAGAAATATAGTGATTAATTCTGCTCTTGATAATTTTAACCCGTTAATAATATTAATTTGAGAACTAAACAGGACAACATCCTTTAGTGAATCAGAGGTTGTAGAACTGGCATCTATCTTAGCAGTGGCAAGAATGTCTTTATAGGCCTTTATACAAAGTATCAAACCTGTTAATAATGTAGCAGACCCAGTTAATATTCTTGCCTGAATTGCACCCATTACTCCCAGCCCGATATTTAGGAAAACAGCGACCACAGCAAGATATGTGACTACCTGTGTGAGATGAAGCGCAACATAATAATTTATTCGTTGAAGAGCCCTAAAAACATTAATTACTCCTCCGAAAAGTGATAAAACTAATACAGCAAATGACGCAAGACGAAGTGGTTCTGCTATTTCCGGTTTTAGCAAAATAGATTCACTAATAATGCCTGAAGAGAAGTATAGGGTTATACTAATGCATATACCAACAAAAAAATGAATCCCTAGGATTTTGATTATCACATTTCGAATTTGATAATATTCAGCTTTGCCGAAATGAACAGAAACAGATCTCACTATCCCTTCTATTAGACCATTCAATGCAAGGTTGAAGATTATCCCTGGAACTGTAAACGCTAGAACGTATATTCCGTAACCGGTAGGCGTTAAAATAATACTTAATAACGCTATGGTAATAAATCTAATAGCGTCTCTTATAATTCCGCCTATAGTAACAAGGGACGTCCCATAGAATAATTCCTTTAACGTTCCACTGTCGTTACTCATAATATCCCTAGCTTACATTTTCATTATAAACTCATTCGTAATCTAAATGCAATATACATGACTGCACTATTTCCTTAAAAACGCAATTCATCTGCTTTTCAATTTTTGGGTCATAATATATGCTTTCAAATATTCTTTCACTATCGAGTCCCAACTAAATCGTTTTAAAACCCTATTCAATCCATTTTGCCCCATCTTTTGCTTCATTTCAGGATTTTGTAAAATCTTAATGCATGCTCCTGCAAGTTCATTTGGTTTTCTTGGAGGTAACAGTAAACCTGTTTTTCCATTTATTACTACTTCAGGAACTCCTCCACATTTGGTAGCAACAACAGGCTTTCCACAGGCCATTGCTTCAAGTAAAACGATTCCAAACGCTTCATAAAGAGAGTGAAGTACAAATAAATCGCAGTTTGCATAATAATGATGGAGTTCCGATTCTGGAACGAAGCCAACTAATTTTACACTATTTTCAATTCTTAGTGCGTTAATTTTCTTTTCTATTTTTATTTTTTCTGATCCTTTCCCTACGATAACGAACTTTGCTGAGGGTATTTCATCTAAGATGATAGGAATTGCGTCAATTAAATAGTTTAATCCTTTTCGAGGGTGAAGACGTTGAACAGATAAAACCATTGGACCGCGAATTCCCAATTTCTTTTTAATATCCACTTTTATTGGTGGAACAAATTTTTTGGTGTTCACGCCATGAGGTATTATATTTATGTCTGAAGAAACACCCATAGCCTGTGCTCGCCATTTTTGGTCTCGACTACACGCTATAACTTTTGAGGACGTTTCCATGAGCCTCACAAGGCTTTTATGCCATTTTGAAGGCACTGGATCAATTGGATCAAAGATATCTTTTCCAAGGAGCGAAGTTATTACGGGTATTTTTAATATATTTCCCACGATTATTGCTGCAAGTCCAGTATCCGCCAGAAAATGACTATGAATTATGTGAGGACGGATTTTTTTTACTAGTTTAAATAATGAAGGAATTGCAGAAAATGAAAAAATCGATGGAATTTTACCAAAAGTAATCTTAGATAATTTTGGAAAGAGCCTAATATCCTTAAATCGGAAAATCTCTATTCCGTCTATTTGTTCGTATTTTTTTGTGCCCTCTTTTTGAATAGTGTGTATCACAACGCTGTGACCCATCCTAACGATTCTTTTGGCGAGTTCGTAAGCTATTATTTCACTGCCACCCCTATGAGGCAAAAATGAGGGCATTGTCATTAAAATTCTCATTTTAAAATCAAATCTTAGGCTTTTTCAAGCAATTAAGATGATGTCCTTAAATTCATTTTGTATCGCAAATCGCTGATCCAGCTCTTTATACTAAATTTTAAGTTTGCCTTATTTAAGAAATGTATCGCTTTTGATCGGTAATACTTTCTGAATAGTCATCATAGATGAACTTAACGAATCTGTAATACAAATTTATATAAAATATGAATTTTTGGATCTATATTGATCTCCTGGTTAGTAAACTCGCTAAAGACGAATTTTTTCTGTAACATCTTCTGAATTCAATTCGATAGGATTCTAATATCTATAATTTTTGATGCGTTTCAATCTATAATTTGAAAAGTAAGAATCGTCTTTTAAGCTGTGTTAATAGGAAAAAAAGAAAAATGCTTGTATAAAGATCGCTTAGACGAACTGAGGTTGTGTTTTGACTTTAGTCCGTCTAAAGTGTTCTGTCTGTCTTTCATACCAGCGAATTACGTCGGCAGTAACCGTAGGATGAATTTTCTTCATCGCTTCAGTGAAATATTTTGCTTCCACTTCTTGCGCGTCAATATTTTCTCGTAATGCAAGCATAGCAGCCTCCCGACATAACGCTTCAATGTCAGATCCAGCGTAGCCCTCTGCGGCATTAGCTAATTTTTCCAGATCAACGTCTTCAGTAATAGGCATTTCCTGCGTATATATCTTAAAGATTTCATGACGTTCATTTTTGTCAGGTGGTGACACAAGTATAAGGCGGTCTGTTCTTCCAGGCCTAAGTACGGCAGGATCAACAATATCAGGGCGATTAGTAGCAGCTATCACTACGACATCCTGCAGAGATTCAATGCCATCAATCTCCGTTAAGAACTGGCTAATAACTCGTTCAGTTACATGAGAGTCACCAAAACCCGTACCTCGTCTTGGCACTATTGCATCAATTTCATCAAAGAAAATAATAGTGGGGGCTGCCATCCTAGCCTTTCGGAAGACTTCTCTAATCGCTTTTTCGGATTCGCCAACCCATTTTGACAAAACCTCCGGGCCTTTGATGCTTATGAAATTTGCTTCGCTTTCTGTTGCAACAGCCCTTGCAAGTAAAGTCTTACCGCAACCCGGTGGGCCATATAGCAAAATACCTTTTGGTGCTTCTATACCTAATCTCATAAATACTTCAGGCTTTTGTAAAGGCCATTCGACAGCCTCAATTAATTCTTGCTTTGCTATATCAAGACCCCCAATATCCTCCCAATTAACGTTTGGAACCTCTATCTGGACTTCTCTAATCGCTGAGGGTTGGACTTCTTTTAATGCATTTACGAAATCGTCCATATTAACTTCAAGTGTATTTAAAACTTCAGGAGGAATGACATCTTCCTCTAAATTGATTTTTGGTAAGTATCGTCGTAGTGCCTTCATTGCTGCCTCTCGGGCTAGTGCAGTAAGATCTGCGCCAACGAAACCATGAGTTGTTTCTGACATTCTACTTAGTTGAACATCTTCAGTTAAGGGCATACCACGCGTATGGATGAGTAAAATCTCTTGGCGTCCAATTTTATCTGGAACTCCAATTTCTATTTCTCTATCGAATCTTCCAGGTCTCCTTAAGGCAGGGTCAATTGCATTCACCCGATTAGTGGCGCCTACAACAATAACTTGCCCACGAGCCACTAATCCGTCCATTAAGGCTAAAAGTTGTGCAACAACTCTTCTTTCTACCTCTCCTGTTACTTCCTCACGTTTTGGTGCTATAGCGTCGATTTCATCTATAAAAACAATACTTGGTGAATTTTCTTCAGCTTCCTTGAAAAGTTGTCTTAATCTTTGTTCTGATTCTCCATAAAATTTGCTCATAATTTCAGGTCCATTTATTGGAATGAAATGAGCCTCCGATTCACTTGCCACCGCTTTTGCAATAAGGGTTTTTCCGCATCCAGGAGGACCATGTAACAAAACTCCCTTTGGTGGATCAATTCCCAATCTTTTGAATAATTCGGGATGTTTTAACGGTAGTTCAACCATTTCTCGTATTCTAATAATTTCTTCAGTGAGGCCTCCGATATCTTCATAACTTACTCTTGGAAAACCAGTTTCAGTGTCGGCAAGTGGCTTTTCACTTACATTTAAGGAGGTAGCATCTGTTACGAGGCAGATTCCTTTCGGTGTTGTCGATACAATGCTGAAAGGCATGGCTCTTCCTAAAATCGGAATGAGTACTGTATCACCCCTGCATACAGGATAACCTAGTAATTTTCTCTTAACAAAATTTTCAAATCCATAATCAATGGAGAGCGGCATTGAAGTGGGGGCGATAGTTATTGATCGAGCGGCCTTAACGTCCGCCTTCTTGATTTTCACCTTTTCGCCTAGTGTGACACCACAATTTCTACGGATTATTCCATCCATACGAATAATTCCACTTCCCTGATCCTCAGGATAGGCCGGCCATGCAATAGCCGCTGTCGTTTTTTTTCCTTGAATTTCTATAACATCACCTGTGGTGACACCAATTGATCGCATTGCTGCACCATCAATACGAACCTTTCCACGACCCACATCTCTCTGTCGTGCCTCAGCTGTTTTAACAGTAATAGTTTTATCGGCCAACGAAAGGCACCTCCTCTATAATAAGAATGTTTGATTCATAAATTCAATTTGATAAGTACATAAGAACTACTACATTTATCATAATTACCGACGTTTTTTTAAATTTCGCTATTACCAGCATTCTTACACAGTAAACTAAAGGTTAATAATGTCACTCTAAACTCATAATTTGTTCCTTCATTCATAATAAACCTTCAATGGATTGATAAGGTTCTCTTAATATACTATCGGCATGTAAATAGTTCTCATTGAATAGTTTTGGTGCTCAAAGTTGTCACAACAAAATTCTCCGGTGATGGAATCTGTTCAGAGGAAGCGCATCTTATGTTTTGGGACTTTTGATATTCTCCATTATGGGCATGTAAAATACTTCGACGAAGCTAAGAAATTGGGTGGAGACAACGCTTACTTGATTGTCGTCGTTGCACGTGATTCTTCTGTAGAAGCAATGAAAGGAAAAAAGCCAATATTTTCTGAAGAACACAGAAGAGCCCTCGTTAGTTCAATAAAACCGGTTGATAAGGCCATTTTAGGCACAGAAGGGGCCGATAAATTGAAAATTTTTGAAGAAATACGTCCAGATATAGTTGCACTTGGATATGATCAATGGCCTTCAATGACTTGGCTGAAAGAAGAATTAAAAGAGAGAAATATTGAATGTGAAATTGTAAGATTATCAAAATTCGGTAGCGAAGAATTAAATAGTTCTTCTCTCATAATCAAAAAGATTTTGAAGTTAAGAAGAGATTAGACAAAGATTCTTAGCAATAAACCAGCAAATAATACGACTTTTTTGTGTCGATTGAATTCTAACCAAAACGAAAGTTTCTCCCACCGTAGGGAGTTAGGAGGACTCGCAGGAAGCCCCATCCAAAAGAGTGGGGTAGTTCACTCTGTAACTTTGTTGCTTTTTTTTGATAAGAATACAAAAAATGCTTAAACAGTTCAAAATGGAGGCCTTTCAGAAGGAGCTATGCTATATTTACATTTTGGGCAACTAATTCTTCTGTAGTATTTATCATCTCTGAAAAAGACTTTCACTCTTAAATTTGTACCACAAACTCCACATTTAAAACCAGCAACCTCTTGGTCCTCTATTAGAATACCATTTTCATCGCTAGAGGAATTATTGTTTTCATCTATAAATTTCACAGAAATTTCCTCAAAAATCCGTTGTCGACTGAGTCTGTTTATCAGTTAATCAGTGATGCAGATAATTTAGTGTGATATGATTAACTTTTTACGTAAAATGATAGAAGCTAACATTTCTAAATCTCTTCTTCTACAAGTTCTTTAATAAGAATTGCTCCGCGACCTATTTCTTCTAGCGAATTGGCATAAGACAATCTTAGATGATATTCGCCACCTTTTCCGAATACGGCACCTGGCGCTGTAGCGACGCCTTTGCTTTCAAGTAGTCTTAATGCAAATGTTTCTGATGGAAGTTTTAATTCAGAGAAGTCAGGAAAGACGTAGAATGCACCTGTTGGCAGATTACATCTTACGCCATCAATGCTATTTAACAATCGCGCTATTTCTTTTCTTCGCTCGTTAAATCGCTCAACCATACGTTTCACAGGCTCTTGAGAGCCTTGCAAAGCAGCAACACCAGCAACCTGCACGAAACTAGTAGGGCATGTAGTAGAGTTCTGTTGAATTCGAATCATGCTTTGAACTATCTCAGGAGATGCCACAGCATAACCCAACCGCCAGCCCGTCATAGAATATGCTTTGGAAAAACCGTTGATGATAATAGTCCTTTCACACTTTTTGTCTATGGACAAAATGGTAGCTGCTCTTTCACCAATATCATACACTAGTTTTTGATAGATTTCATCAGAGAGAATCACTAGATTGTGTTCTACTGCAAGTTGATAGATTGCGTTCAGTACATCTTTGTCCATAACGTCTCCTAACGGATTACTTGGTGAGTTAATAAGAATCATTTTGGTTTTGTTGGTAATCCCATCCCTTAATTTCTCAATAATGCTTTCGTTATAAGTATCAACTGGGATTTGAACATCAATGCCGCCTGCCATTTTTATTGTAGTAAAATATGTTGGCCACGCGGGTGTTGGAATTAAAACTTCATCTCCAGAGTTTAAAATTGCAAACATGGCAAGAAGAATTGCATGTTTTGCACCAGGCGTTACAATAACGTTTTTAGGTGTGATGGATACATCTCCTTTGCTGGTGTCTTCCGCAATTGCCATTAATAGTTCTGGGATTCCTTGGCTTGAGGTATATTTCGTAAATCCTTCTTTTAATGCATCAATTGCAGCCTCTTTGATGTGTTCGGGGGTATCAAAATCGGGCTGCCCCACGCTTAAATTTATAATCTTTCTTCCTTTCTGTTCCAATTCTTTTGACTTTGCAAGCATTTTTAATGTTCCAGATGGAGGAATATCCTTCATTCTCTCTGAAATGATCCTCATAGACTCTCACACAATAAATTATTCCTATTTGCAGGTCGTCGTTTTTATTTAAAAAAGTAGGGGCAATCTTTTCAGACTTTCCGTTAAAGAAAAAATTTTTAAAGCGTACTGAGCATGGACGAACAAAGTTAGTTTTCTGGTGAACAATTGATGAGATGATTTCTTGGGAAAGATTAGACCTTCACATATTAAGAGAATCGCCAAGAACATTTTGGAAAAATATGGCGATCTAATTGAGGACGATTTTGAAAAAAACAAAGAAGTGCTGGATCAAATACTTACTTTGCAGTCCAAAAAAATACGAAATAGGATAGCGGGTTATCTAACATCATTGGTTCGAATGAAAGAAGGCGCACAATATTTCGCACCGAAGGATGAGTTATAGTTGTTCTTTAAAAATTCAAAATTATTTTAAAAGTTATTGTATGCTTCCGTTTTGATATAAATTCGATGTCAACTAGGTGCCACGCCTTTTTAAGGTTAGAAATCTAACTATTTCTTGTCATTAATCATACAATTAGAGGAAAATAGATTAAATACTATTAGATTTTTCTAACTTTTTAATGAAGCCAATTAGGAGAATATGAATACGAAATTCATGTCAGTCTTATCTAAAAATATATATTTGTGATTTACCATTCATTATTCAAAGTTATATATTCTCGTTTCAAAGCACCGGGGAATCAATTGTGGCTTCTAAATCACAGATTAAAAATGAAAAGCACAAATACGTACTACATGATGGGTTAAAAAACACCTTATTGCATAATTTTAGGAGAGTAGAAGAAGAGTATCTGCAGGATCGATCTATCTTCGTTGCATATGATCGCCGCGATGAAATTGCTTTATGTATTATTTTAAGGGATCATATGAGGTCATTATCCGATATTTTTGAATCTATTGGCATGGTACTTTTCTATTCCGCTTTCATGGGAAATACTATTCACCTGGGGCTTCTTGATGAGACATGGAAAATAATACCCGATTCACTTAAGCGATTTCTTAATAATCATGTTAATCTTTCTATATTCAATCCTTCAACCAGAAAACTCGTAGTACTAAAACAGCGTAATAGCCTAAAAGACCTTAAGAAAGTCATTGATAAGGTATAGGCTCTTCCAGTGAACTAGGATAGATTCTCATAATAACAAATTCCCTTTTTTAATATTTCATCGACTTTACCACTTGCTTTTAGGGACTTAAGATGGGCAATTGTTTCAGTATAAGAAATAATATGATGTCCAATAGTTGATTGGTTTTCTCCAAAAACTCTTGATCTAATTTCGAACGCTGTGAGTTTAGTATCTAATGCTTCCAAAATCCATCTTTCCCGAGATTTATGATGTTTTAAAATCTCCAATATCCTCAGATGCGTATTTTCAATCGTTTGATTATGGCCTGGAAAAGATATTTCAACATCATAGTTTAATAACTCTTTCAGAGACTGCTGATAGACTTTTAGAGGATTTTCTGATTGAGCTATGTAAGTAAGGCCGATTTGGGGTGTAACTTTTGAAATAACATGGTCTCCTGTAAACATTATCCTTGCAGCGTCATCATAGATACAAACGTGATCTTTCGCGTGCCCAGGTGTCCAAATTATGCGTAATTTTCCAGGGTTTGTGGAAATATATCCCCTGTCATGCACTACCTCATCAATCAATGGTTTTGGTGTCTCTTTCATAATATCGCGATAAAGTTTCAGAAACTTGTCTACTGTTGTTATGGGCATCCCATTTGCAATAAATAACTCTTGAATCGAGTAAAGAACTTCATTGAAATCAATTGACGCAGAGGTTAACATAGCGGGATGGGCAAAAATTCTTGCATTACATTCCTGTTTTATTCGTTTAAGCAAGCCATAATGCTCATAATGAGAGTGAGTAACTATGCATGTCTCAATATCTTCTATGGAATAACCGATCGACCGAACATGGTTGTCAAGTGCAGTAAATGCATCCTCAGTAGCAGGACCACAATCGACTAAAACCAAACGTGAGTTATCATGATTTTCAATTAAGTGAACATAGACATGCCGAACAAAAAAGGGAACTGGAAGACGAACTCTATGAATATTATTCTGATTCAATTGGTTTTACTCAACCCATAATAATTTTTAAATCTCGGTGAGAAAGTCGATGATAGTTCAAAAGGTTTCTTCAATCATATATCTTTCTCAAAAAAGAGATTATAATGGAGGACATTGTTTATGGCTTTCCCTCCTGGAAAAATACCTGTGGATGTGCTACGAACCATTGTTTTCGAACACTTGGGGGTGCAAAATCCACGCCTTCTGCTTGGGTCGGCATTAGGTGAAGACGCAGCAATTATCAGAATGAATGGAAAGGTAATTGTTGTGACAACGGATCCCATAACCGGTAGCTTAGAGAGTATTGGCTGGCTTTCGGTTCACATTAATGCGAACGATGTTGCAACCTGTGGTGCCACTCCACTCTGGTACTTAACAACGATTTTATTACCTGAAAAAGCAGATATCGATCATAGAGAAGTGTTAGACCAAATTACCTCACAAATTGATGCTGCAGCAAAAGAACTAAATATAACCGTAGCTGGAGGACATACTGAAATTACGCCTGGAATTAGCAGACCAATTGTTGTCGGTATAATGGTTGGAGAAACCTCAATAGATAATTATGTAACTTCCAAAGGAGCAAAACCTGGCGATCAGATTATTGTTACAAAGAGTGTTGGGTTGGAGGGTACGTCAATATTAGCTGAGGAAATGGAAAGCGTTCTTAAGCAACATTTGGA
>Ga0114921_10001084_pt1 | contig 12208 bp, 12 predicted proteins | sample BentaG_FD_87016 | JGI IMG/M metagenome (GOLD analysis project Ga0114921, IMG submission 87016) | Deep subsurface microbial communities from South Atlantic Ocean to uncover new lineages of life (NeLLi) - Benguela_00093 metaG | ecosystem: Environmental > Aquatic > Marine > Oceanic > Sediment ...
GTATGCTGGATATATCGTGGAGCGTGGCGGTGTAAGGGATATCTTCAAGCATACTCGACATCCTTCTTCTATTGGTCTCTTAGGTTCTTTACCACGATTTTATGAAGCTTAGGTACCAAGCTGGTTTCCATACCAGGTCTGCCTCCAGATTTGCTCGCTCTACCTCCCGGTTGCCCATTTGTCGCCAGGTGTACCTATGCCATCGATCAATGCAAGGAGGAAATGCCACAATTAGAGCAAGTGGATGGAAGTGATCATACTGTGGCCTGTTGGCGATGGGAAGATATTGAAGAGGGTGGGACAGTATGACCGATGACAAAAACCCTCTGGTCAAAGTTCGTCATCTCAAGAAATATTTCCCAATTTATGCAGGTGCCATCATCCAGCGCCATGTGGGAGATATCAAAGCTGTGGACGACATTAGCTTCGATATCTATAAGGGGGAAACCTTTGGGTTGGTTGGCGAAACGGGCAGCGGCAAAACTACTGTAGGTCGCACGATCCTCCGCTTGTATGAACCTACAGATGGCGAGGTGCTTTTTGATAATGTGGAGCTAACAGAACTGAATGAAAGTGGATTACGTAAAATGCGGAAGCGAATGCAGATGATCTTCCAGGATCCCTACGCATCTCTAAATCCTCGCATGACTGTTGGCTCCATCATCTCTGCGCCTCTTGATGTACATCAAATGGTAAATCGTAAAGAAAAACAAGAACGGGTTCAAGAACTATTGCAGATGGTTGGCTTGAACTCCGAATTTGTCAATCGTTACCCTCATGAGTTTTCTGGTGGGCAGCGTCAGCGCATCGGTATTGCCCGTGCACTTGCTGTAAACCCCGATCTAGTTGTTTGTGACGAGCCCATATCATCTTTGGATGTCTCCATCCAAGCGCAGGTGGTTAACTTGTTAGAGCAGCTCCAAGATCAATTGGGTCTGACATACTTGTTTATCGCCCACGACTTGAGCATGGTGCGTCATATCAGCGACCGCATGGCAGTCATGTACTTGGGAAAGCTTATGGAGGTAGCTGATCGGGATGAAATTTATCTGCGACCAGTGCATCCTTATACCCAAGCGCTGATTTCAGCTGTCCCGGTTCCCGATCCCGATATTGAGCGAAAGTATATCATTTTGGAAGGTGATATACCCAGCCCGGCCAACCCGCCGAAGGGTTGTAATTTCAATACGCGCTGTCAATACGCTAAAGACATTTGCCATGAGCAAGATCCAGAGTTCAGGGAAGTGAAAGCTGAGCACTTCGTTGCCTGCCACTTTGCGGAAGATTTCCTTTAGTAACCACACCCTTACGTTACTGATCTGGCACCCCTATCCCAGCTAATATTTGCTGGGATACATTTTTGTATGTTCCTTTCCTTTGACAATCCATATCCCAGAGACTAAAATTCAGGTAGGAATCACAATGGGCAAGTTTTGAGATTCTTCGCTTGCAAAGTTCATCCTGAGAGTTTCGAAGGGACATCTTAGCATAGCATTTAGTGGTGTACTATTGTATGAAAACAATCAGCTGCACATCGATTTAGATACCTATTAAAAGTTGGAGCAGTCGAATCAATGAGTGCCTGGCCGGGAAAATACGTAATTGGGCTGACCGGGAATATCGCCACCGGGAAGAGTGTGGTGAGAAAAATGCTTGAGCACCTCGGGGCGTATGGTATTGATGCAGACGCCCTTGCTCATCGCGCCATCGCCAAAGATGCCCCAGGCTACCAACCAGTCCTTGACACATTTGGAAGTTGGATATTGACCCCTGAGGGTCAAATTGATCGCACCCGACTGGGCAGAATAGTGTTTTCAGATTCAGAAGCACTTGAAAAATTAGAAGCCATTGTCCATCCCCTGGTGAGACAGGCGATTGATCTGCTGGTACGCCGCGCCGGTCAAAAAATCATTGTGGTTGAAGCCATAAAACTCCTGGAAGGGCCATTGCGCACCGCGTGTGATAATATTTGGGTAGCGACTGCGCCAATGGAAGTCCAGCTCAGGCGTTTGAGGATCAAGAGGGGTATGAGCGCTGAGGTCGCCCGCCAGCGCATTGCTGCTCAGCCACCACAAACGCAAAAGATCGAGGCAGCGGATGTTGTTATAAAAAACAACGGCTCATTTGAGGCTGCCTGGAAGCAAGTATTGGCAGCCTGGCAAAGAACGATCCCGGATGGGGTTGTCGAACTGCCTCCCCCTACCCCTGCCGCGAAAGGTGTACTGGCGGTTGAACGAGCTGGTCCCCGTCAGGTAGAAGAGATCGCTGAATTTATCACTGAAATCAGCAAGGGACGCCGGGCAATGAGTCCCGAGGATGTGATGGCTGCATTCGGAGAGAAAGCGTTTTTGCTCCTGAAGATCGATGAGCGTTTGGTGGGTCTGGCGGGTTGGCAGGTAGAGAATCTTGTGGCGCGGGTCAGTGATGTTTATATGGAGCCTGGTCTTGCATTGGGAGAGGCTGTAAGAGTTTTAATGGACGCAATTGAAATTGCTTCTCGGGAATTGCAAAGCGAGATCTTATTATTGTTTCTACCTCCCCATTTGGGCCGCCATAATGCTGTGTGGGATGCGCTGGGTTACAGCCCTCGAAACCCGCAGGATTTGAAGGTTAGTGCTTGGGAGGAAGCTGCCTTAGAATCTATGCCGGTCGGTACCGTGATGTTTTATAAGCAACTGCGCAAAGACCGGGTGTTGAAACCAGTTTAATTGTGGTTTTCTTTATGATGTGGGAAGTATCTGGGTGTGATGTTGACCATGGAGTTCTAGTTTGTGAACGATGTCATTGATAGTTTAATCGATAACCTGACCTTCGTTTTCGAGCGTCTCGATCCTTTCGGGATCTTAGACGTAATCCTGGTTACAGCGATCTTCTTTATAATCCTGCGTTGGTTGCGGGATACTCAGGCATTGGTTCTCCTCCGGGGGGTGCTCCTGGTGATCGCGTTGATCAGTTTGCTGACCAGCCTCGAAGTACTGCCGGCTTTCTCATGGTTGATGCGGACTACATTGCCTGCAATGCTTCTGGTGATCCCTGTAATTTTTGCCCCGGAGATCCGCCGGGCATTGGAACGGTTGGGTAGAGCAGGCGCGATCTTGGATGGTGGGCGGGCGACCACCTCGACGGAAATCCAGGGTACGATCACATCTGTGGTTGGTGCCACATCACGTTTAGCAGACCGCCGTCATGGAGCGCTGATTGTGCTGCAGCGGAATGACAGCCTGGAGGAATACATTCAAAGTGGGGTACGGATGGTTTCTGAAGTAACTCCGGAACTGATTCTACAAATCTTTTATCCAAATACGCCCCTCCACGATGGGGCTGTGATAATTGTTGGTTCTAAACTTGTTTCAGCCTCATCGGTTTTGCCCTTATCTGCAAGTGGAGTGTTGTCGAAGTCACCGGAACGCCAGATGGGTTTGCGTCACCGGGCTGCCCTGGGGGTTTCAGAGGTAAGCGATGCAGTGGCAATTGTTGTGTCAGAAGAAACCGGATCGATTTCAGTGGTCAATACTGGTCGCATGATCCGTCGTTTGGATGCCGAACGATTGGAAAACATTTTACGGGCATTATATCGCCCCTCGCAACCAGTCAGAGGGATAGCTGGCTTCTTTAAGAGACTCTTCACTGGTGGAGATGGAACCCCTCGAGAGGAGGTTTAGAGGTTTTGTCACCTTTACGCTGGCTAGTCAGCAACCTGAGCACGATGATCCTGGCCCTGGTATTGGCAGTGGTGGTTTGGATATCTGCGGTGACAGCCGCCAATCCGAATATTGAACAGACCCGCTCGGTCCCACTGGACCTAGTCGGTCTTGATCCGGATATGCTGGTTGTCGGGAATGTACCCACTCAAGTACGGGTTACTTTAGAGGCGCCCTCCTCTGTGATGGATTCGATGAGCGCCTCGGAAAACGCAATGCAAGCCTGGGTGGACATATCCGGATTAGAACCAGGCACACATGATTTGGAAGTCCAGGTGCAGATAAACCCATCATACCGACCTGTGCGCCGCAGCTCGGTAATACCTGAAATTGTCTCTATAACCCTGGAATCATTATTGACGCGTACTTACCCGATAAATCTGAAAGTGACGGGTGAGCCAGCCGTTGGATATCAGAAAGGCAGGCTCAGTTCGGAACCGTCTTCGGTCACGATTTCAGGAGCTGCTTCTCTGGTGACTCAGATCGAGGAGGTGAATGCATCCATGGATATCTCCGGAGCCACTGAGACGATAGACCGGGATGTGGCGCTTGTGGCGGTCGATCAAAATGGCGAGTCGGTGTCCGGAGTGACAATTACCCCATTGGATGTGAGTGTTACCCAACCGATTTTCCTGCAAGGCGGTTATCGCAATGTGATCGTGAGAGTGGTGACGACAGGTCAACCTGCCAACGGCTATAAATTGACTAATATCACTGTCTCTCCGCTTAATCTGGTTGTGTTTTCTAGCGATCCTCAACTGGTCAACGACTTGCCCGGATACGTGGAAACTGAACCCGTCGACCTGACCGATGCAGTGGATGATATTGACACCTATGTGGTGATTAATTTGCCTGAAGGTGTGACCATGGTCGGAGATCAATTCGTTCTGGTCCAGGTTAGCATCGCGGCAATTGAGGGGAGCCTGACGATGTCGCTGCCAGTCATACCGGTTGGTTTGCTGCCGATTCACACCGCAGTGATATCACCTGAAACCGTGGATGTGATCCTCTCAGGCCCGGTCCCCGTCCTGGACACGTTAACTCCCGATGACATTCGTGTTGTGGTGGACGTTTCTGATTTGGAGCTGGGAATCTATCAACTCGAACCAATTGTGGATGTAATTCCTGACCGCATAGTAGTCGAAGTGGTATTGCCCTCAACCGTCGAAGTAGAAATTATTATCGCGCCCACGCCTACCCCAACTACCACGCCGGTCGCGACCAGCCAGCCCTGAGAGACGCGCATGTCAAAACCTATTGTTGCCCTGGTTGGACGCCCCAACGTTGGGAAGAGTACCCTGTTTAACCGCCTGGCTGAAGAGCGATTAGCGGTGGTTGATGAGGTCCCAGGCACCACGCGGGACAGATTAATGGCGGATGCAATTTGGGCAGGAGTGTTGTTTTCGATCATTGATACGGGTGGTATTGACCCAACCCAAACCGGTCAGGGGCGTTCCCAACAACCGCTCTCCGTTGGTTCGGCTGATTTTATAGAGCAAATCAAGGAGCAGGCTGAGATTGCGATCGCTGAGGCGAATGCAATCCTGTTTATCGTCGACGCTGAGAGTGGGGTCACACCGGCTGACCATGAGGTTGCCCAGATACTTCGCCACCACCAGCAGCAGAGGGATGGCGAACCTTATCCTCCGATCTTTCTGGTGGTCAATAAAGCTGACAACGAGGTTCGACGCTCACAGGCTTACCAATTCTATGAATTGGGCATGGGGGAGCCTTACCCAATATCGGCCCTGCATGGCACTGGTACTGGCGATTTGCTGGAGGCATTTGTCTCATCTTTTCGTTTATCCGGCGAGGAGGTGGAGGACGAATCCGTAAAGATCGCCATAGTTGGCAAGCCGAATGTGGGAAAATCCAGCCTGCTCAACAAGTTGTTGGGGGAGGAGCGCGCCATAGTTAGCGCGATCCCTGGTACCACCCGTGACGCGGTTGATACTTATCTGACATACGAAGATACTCAAATTACCTTGATTGATACAGCTGGGATCCGCAAGCGTGGAAAAATTGAGCCAGGGGTGGAAAAATACAGCGTGCTTAGAACCTTTCAAGCCATTGATCGCGCCAGCGTAGTGCTGTTATTGGTGGATGCTACGATCAGCTTAGCAGCCCAGGATGCCCATATTGCGGGGTATATCATTGATGCCTGGAAAAGTGTTGTGGTGGTGGTCAATAAGTGGGATGCGATCACCAAAGATACCCATACTATGGATGAATACACACGCTTATTGAGGCACGAATTGAATTTCTTGCCCTATGTACCCCTGCTGTTTGTTTCCGCTAAGACAGGCCAACGGGTTTCCCAGGTGCTTCCAATGGCTTTGCGCGTTCAGGAAGAGCGATTAATGCGCTTGTCCACCTCCAAATTCAACCGGATTCTCCGGAGAGCGCAAGATCTTCATCCAGCTCCTACCCGCGCTGGGAAGCAATTGAAAATCTACTATGGCACCCAGGTTCGCAATGATCCACCGACTTTCTTGCTCTATGTCAATGACCCAAAGTTGGCACATTTTACTTACCAGCGGTTCCTAGAGAACCGCATTCGAGAAGATTATCCCTTTTTGGGAACACCCATCCGCTTGGTATTACGCCGACGTCGGTAATAGCCAGGTTTTTCCCCATCACATGATTCTTTAATAGTAAGAGAATCCTAAGAAAACTCTTAGGTTGATTTGTATGCCTTGACCTGTTACCATGCCGACTTTATAATCCAATTGCGGGAGAAGTCCTTTTCCCAGCCCATATCAGGAATTGTGTGTGCGATAAGGAATTGGATGGAGCATAACTTGGATCATTTCCACACTGAAACAATCTCTGAACCACCAGAGACAGAAGAGAATCGCTCTGGATTCATGAGGATCGTGATAGATGTCGTCGAGACATTAATCTTGTCGATTGTGCTATTCGTGGCTATCAATGCAGTCTCGGCGCGCATCCGTGTGGATGGTGCCAGTATGGAACCAACTCTGCAAAGCGGCGAATTTGTTATTGTCAATAAATTGGCCTACCTGTTTGGTGAGCCGACGACAGGTGATGTGATTGTGTTCCATTTCCCCCGTGATCCAGATCAGGAATACATAAAACGCATTATCGGACTGCCAGGCGATCGGGTGGAGATTAAGAATGGCGAAGTCTATCTGAACGATCAAGTCCTGGACGAGGATTATATAGCTGCTTCACCGGTTTATGAGGATATTTTGGAGGTGCCGGGTGATTCGCTGGTTGTCCTTGGAGATAATCGGAACAATTCTTCTGATTCCCACAATTGGGGACCAGTCCCCTTAGATTATGTCATTGGAAAGGCGACGTTTGTTTACTGGCCGCCTACGGAATGGGGCGTTCTTGACCAACCAACGGCCAGTGCCGCTCCTTAAGTGCTCATAAGAGGCGAGGCTTCAATGAAGATGAAACCGCGATCCAAAGACGACCGTAAGAAAGAGTCAGCGTACCAGTGTCCAGAATGTTTAGCTGGCGTAATGCATATGGAGGCTGTGACTTACTTTACCTGGTTGAACAAGGAGTTGGTCACGGTTCCGAACTTCCCTGCTTGGGTTTGTGATATGTGTGGGCGCAGGGAATTCGATCCCCGCGCCATCACCTGGTTGAACACTTTACTCAATCCAGCAACGGGACGTTCCTCAGTCCAAAGTTCACGTCGCCGAACCAGGATATCGCCCGGCGATCAGCCGCAAACCTGATCGCGTATTTCTTGTAAGAGTTACTCCCCAGTTATCGATTTCTGCTTATATTCTTTAAATATGGTTCTGCAAGAAATAGTGCGGCCAAAGATTTTGCGTCCTGGAGCACCCCCTGAGCGATAAGATCAGGTACATTTGCCAGAGATACAGCCTCAACGGTGATAAATTCGTCCTCATCACCCGGCAATGGATCGGAATGCAGGTTGGTCGCCAGGTATATATGCATATGCTCAGTTGAGTAGCCGGGCACCAGGTAAAATTCCCCAATCTTTTCTAAGTTGGCGGCTGACATGCCAGTCTCTTCACGAACCTCACGCTGAGCGCAAACCTCGGGTTCTTCCCCTTCGTCTAGCGTACCTGCGGGAAGCTCCAGTAATTCTTGACCTACGGCATGCCGATATTGGCGGACAAACAGAATTCGACCCTGGGAGTCGATCGGGATCAAAGTTACAGCACCCGGGTGGACAACAACATCGATTAAGGTTGTTTTTCCATCAGGGAGCAGGACCTGATCGCGCCGCACATCAAAGGCTTTGCCGTAATAAAGGATTTCAGATTTTCGGGTTTCAAATGCCATAATATTTTGATCCTTCGAAGGGAAAAAAGAGTAGCCGGTCAATTATACCGGCTACTCTGCATCTGTGAATTGAGATTTTAGTTTTGCTTAAGGTATGTGAAGCACTTGCCCGGCTGATAAATTATATGGAGTCTGGAGATTGTTTGCTTGGACAATTGCATTCGGTTCGACATCTCCGTATTTGCAGGCGATTGTATAAATCGTATCACCAGCAACCACGGTGTAGTTCGTGGGGTGATTTAAAAGCGCTTTTTGTCCGAAGAATGTGTTGCCTGTTTGAGGTATTTTCAACGTGAACCCAACCGGGACTATAGAGCCGGTTCCCAAACCGTTCAGGTTGAGCAGCTCAGTTTGGTTGACATTGAAACGGCGGGCAATGCAGAAGGGGAATTCGCCTTTTTGCAGTTGGTAGGATTGAGGGACACCGGGTGTAGCGGTGAAAACAGGGGCCGGCGTTGGAGAAGGTTGGGGTGGAGGCTCAGTATTTTCGGGAGAAGTTGGGGGAGTTGAATCGGTTGAGCCAGTCGAGGTCGACTCAGCAGGAGGTTGCTGGGTCGGGACAGCTTCTATGCCTCCCCCTGCTACAGCAGTTTGGGTGGCGATGCTGCTGAGTTCTGCCTCTAATGTGCTCATGGCGCTGTCAGAGGTTTCCGTCACTGGTGGAGGTGTAGATGCAGAAAGCTTGCACCCCGCAAGTATTAATGCTGAGGTCACCAACACAATAAAGATTAGCGCGCGTGTGGTGGTCATAGAGTTCTCCTCTTCGGAATATCAAATGCTAATATGGCCGGTTTCGCAATTGTTTTTTCAATTTCTGCTCCTGATACTAGCACAATCCAGATACTGCGTCAAGCAGATCGAAATGCCCCTTGACTATCAGGTTCGCAAGGAGGAAATGAAAAAACTTCTTTGAGGAAGAGATGTTTATTCTAACTTGGGTGTGATTTCTTCTCGACCCATAGGGCTGGCTACAACGATCAACCGGTGCGTATTGGTCTCGTAAGGCCAGCAGGAAATTAATGTCAGTCGCTCATCAATTGAAGGCAAGATCCATTGTGCATTGTTCATGCGCACATCGAGCTGCTCGTATTTTTCAGACAGGATCATCTTGTTCGTAATCTGGTATTTGAACCGGCTCTGGGCAGATTCTACCCAGATGAAATCTCCTTCATTTAAATCAACCAGGGACCTGAAGACTTCCCCAAACGCATTGTGATGTCCATTGAGCACTGTATTACCAGTTTCGCCCAACATCGCTGAGGTGGTATGCCAGCCGGAGGCAAATTCATCGGGGACGAACCACTGCAGGAATTCCTTGCCAGCGAGTTTCGCGAAGTCCACTGGTGCTGGAATAACGGAGGCATCCAAACCAATTGAAGGGATCAAGATGCGGACCGGAACTTCTGGGGGAAGTTGAACAACAGGGGCATTTTCGGATTGTGGTGGATCAGCCTTCACCAATAAGGGCTCAACGCTTTCCTGGTTGCTCGGAGAGAAGCTGATCTGGGATGAACTCTCCCAGTTTACGTGGTCAGCTATTTCCTCAACATAGATGGGTTTACTCTGAATTTCTTCCGGTTCTTCGACGATTACGGGATCTAGATTGATAGGTTTCAACGGTACATCGAGTGCATTAATACCCTGGCCGGCTTGCAGATCGAACGATATGGAAATTGGCATGAAAACGGTAACCGTCATCCCAGCGATGGCGAAGATCGCCAGCAGGAATCCTAACAATATACTCCAATTGTTTATTAGGGTATATCTCATCATTTCTTTGGCCTATTGCGGGGTAATTGGGTAGAAATCCCGTGGAATATCAAGCCGATGCCCACGAAACCCAATCCCAGCAAGAGGATCATTAAGATGTTAAACCCAGAATTCTGGTTTGAGAAGGACAGATCCACACCAGTCTCGGGGATCAGGATTTCAGGGGTTTCTGCTGGTGAGGTTGGTTGTGCCAGCATGGGAAGCGGTGTGGGACTAGCTGCTGGCGGCCGGCTTGTTCGAGTACTGGTTGGAGGTGGATTCGTCGGGGGTTTGGTCGATGGCGGATTCGTCGCAGTTGGGGTGGATGTATCAGTGGGTGTGTGGGTCACGATTGGATCGGTCGCGACGGGCGTGGCTGTTTCTGTTGGTGTTGCGGTATCGGTCGGAGTCGCGGTGTCAGTAGCGGTAGGTGTGACTAAGTAGGTGTTTATAATCCTGCAAACCCAGGTGTCATCTGGTTCGACAAAGACATTCAAAGGTCCCGCACCCGTAGCACTTTCTGTATCACCTTCACGATCTTCACAAATAATTTCTTTGTCGTAGAGACTCAGGTCGGTTCCAGTTCCAGCGATCTCGCCAACTGTGTGGGTATCCCCAATAGGGTCAGGATCTGTGGAGAGACCTGCAGAGACAGCCACCGGACTGGTAGAATCTCCATTTCTAGCATTTGCGAATTCGGTAACTCCGTTGATCTGTAGATTAAACGCTCCCGGTGCATCGACAGGATCGACTTCTTTAATAACCTCAATCGTGCCGTCAAGAGGAACCGAGAGACCTGCAATTTCAACATTGCCACAATTGCATTTTGATGAAGTTTGTGCAAATGTATCGTCCTCACTCGTACAGCTTGGCTTATTATCGGTTCCATCTGAGCTAGAATTCGCCCAAACCGTGCAGCTGTTTACATCAGCGTTACCATCGTTGTTGCTATCCTGGCATTTGATCGTGATCTGTGCAGTTTGGAAGAATGCGTTTTCGTCTTGCTGAATATCACCGCAAAAATCCAATTGAATTTCTGCGATTTCCCCGTTATAAAACGGTCCGAAGCCTTTGGATAGATCCAGGTCAGTGTTTTTCTTAGTTGAGACCGGGTGCAGATAATCGTTGTAGCACGATCCTCCCAACGAGTTGGGGTCACCCCCATCTGTGGCGATGAACACACCAACATCATATCGCTCGCTAGCGGTAGATACAAACTCACCCAATAGCGTGACGGCGATCTCCTCGCCTTCAATGCATGAAGTTGGTCCCGAGACCAAATGGTATTGAGCTAGCCCGACGTCGTTGGCAGTACAGTTGAGGCTTGTTTCACTGGCTGATTTCGTTGCATTATAGCTATCCACCAGGCATCCATCCAAGGTGCCACCGTGACTCAATAAATTCGCACCTAGTCCCTTAAGAAGAACACTATTACCCTCGGTGGGGATGTTGAATGCAGCTGCATTACTGGCCAGCAAGCCAATAATGAGCAGCATCACTGCTGCTATGCTGGTCAAGAAAATTAGATTTATTCCTTTGTTCTTAAATGGTTGCTTATTCATTTACTTCTTCCCTTTCCCAACACCCATTCCGGATAATATAAAAACCGGCCTCGTGGGCCGGTTTCGCTATTCGCTCCCCAATGACCTTACTACCCGGATGGATAGATAAGCGACCATATTGAGTCATCGGATCATCGCTTTTCCCTGGATCGCTATTCAATTGGCAACGATTCACTATTAATAACGCTGGTAAAAGACTTGCGTTACATTAATCAGAATTGAAGAAATTGAGACACAATTGATTATACTATACTAATTGTGTCTCAATTAATCCTCTAAAACGTGTTGCACTCCTTTGTTAATCTATCCCTACGCCTCTTCCACTAATATTAATAAGGTCAGTAGATACTTCAGTTAAACCTGGAGCTGTAATACCAGTCAAATACTCTGGTTCCATGTCAGGGTAACTCGTTATTCCTTGGGCTTATTTGCGGGATTTTTTGGTTGAAATCCCATGGAAAATCATACCGATGCCAATAAAAGTTAATCCCAGGAAAAGGAAAAACCGAGTCCCAAAGATCTGGTTCGAGGAGGACAGATCGACACCTGTTTCAGGGATCAGGATTAGCGGAGTGTCAGTCTTCTGTGGCGTTGGTTGCGAAAGCGTCGGAGGAGGCGTAGGAGTCTTAGGCTTGGGTGGATCGGTGGGTGTCGCGTTCTCCGGCGGATCGGTAGGTGTCACAGTTTCAGGTGAATCGGTGGCTGGAGGCTCTGTAGCTGGAGGTTCGGTAGCCGAAGGTTCGGTGGCTGCAGGTTCTGTAGCTGGAGGCTCTGTAGCTGGAGGCTCTGTTGCCGGAGGTTCTGTAGCTGGAGGCTCTGTTGCCGGAGGTTCGGTGGCTGGAGGTTCTGTAGCTGGAGGTTCTGTTGCTGCAGGAGGCGGCTCCGTAGGTGTCTCAGGTGTTTCTA
>Ga0114921_10001086_pt1 | contig 12207 bp, 11 predicted proteins | sample BentaG_FD_87016 | JGI IMG/M metagenome (GOLD analysis project Ga0114921, IMG submission 87016) | Deep subsurface microbial communities from South Atlantic Ocean to uncover new lineages of life (NeLLi) - Benguela_00093 metaG | ecosystem: Environmental > Aquatic > Marine > Oceanic > Sediment ...
CCAGCGGAACTCCTCGTCGGTCAGCCCCTTGAAGGTCTTCCCGATGACCCTGAACTCGTCGCCATCCCGCGCGGCCAGATGGTAATTGCTGAGCCAGCCCCTCCTGCGGCCGGAACCCCAATCCGCCGCGGCGATGACCAGGTCCAGGGATTCCACGGGCTTGATCTTGAACCAGCCCTTCCCCCTGGCGCCGGGTGTGTACCCGCTGTCCAGCCTCTTCACCATCAACCCCTCGTGGCCGGCCTCAATCGCCCGCCTGAGGAGGCCCTTCGCCTCGGCCGGGTCCCCTGTCACGATCCGCCTGGCCAGCAGGTCGCCGGGGCAGACCTCTTCTAGGCGCCTCCAACGCTCCTCGTAGGGATCGTCTATGAGCGGCCTTCCGTCGAGGAGGAGCGCGTCGAACAGGTGGAGCCTGAGGGGAATCTTGTCCACCATGCCCTCGACATCGTGGACGCGGGTGAACCTCCTCATCAGGTCCTGGAAGGGGAGAGGCCTGCCCTCCTCGTCCACGGCCACCACCTCGCCCTCCAGAATGAACTCGCCGCCTGGAATCCGCTCCCTGACCAAGTCAACGATGTCGGGGATGCTCTCGGTTACATCCGTCAGCCTCCTACTGTAAACCCTGATCACGTCGCCCCGGCGGTGGACCTGGATGCGGGCGCCGTCGAACTTGTACTCAAAGGCGGTCCTCCCCCCGTGCACCTCGATGACCTCAGCGATGTCGTAGGCCATGGAGGCGAGCATCGGCTTCAGAGGCACGAACATCCGGACGCCGATCAGCCTCAACCCCTCCTCGCCCTCGGCCAGGGCCGTGGACGCGACCTCGCCGAGGTCCCCGGTGAACATTAAGGCCCGCCGGACGAGCGTCGGCGGCACGCCCGCCGCCTCGGCTACTCCCTCCATCATCATCCCCTCGTTGACGCCGATGCGCATCTCGCCGAAGACGATGCGGAGGAGGATCTCCGCCTCTCTCGGACCGGCCGCGGCGATCATCCCATCCAGGAGGGCCTCCTTCAGGCGCCTCGACCCTGGGCCCGAGGCCTCCGCGATCCTCTCTAGGGTGTGGTGGACCCTCAGGATGGTGACGGGCTCATCGACGAGGGTGGTCTGCCTCCCACCGTCGAGCACCCTCCTCACCGTCTTCCACCCCACGTCGAGGGTCCGGTCGTCGAACTCGGGAAAGACGGAGCCCACAACGAGCAGCACGGCTGGGGCTACCTCCTCCGGCTCGAGGCGGCGCAGGAAATCCCCCAGGAGCCGGGTCTTCTCCTTTCGCTTCGTGGTCGCCTCCAGGGCCTTGCAGAGGTCGGCGAGCTCTGAGAAGGGCGTCGGCATCCTACGCCGCCCCCTCCAACCAGTCCCTGAGGGTCCTCTGCCCGTGGAACCGCCTCATGCGGTCCACGACCAGGTCCACCCTCCCCCTGGAGAAGTCCCTCTCGCCGCAGAGGAATCTATAGAGCTCGTCACCCTGCAGAGCGCCCCATTCGACGGTGTAGTCGTCGGTCACGTCCGGTTCGAGGTAGAGTCGGCGTATCTCATCGTAGTTCCCGGGGAGCCTGGCCGCCACGTCCTCGGGCAGCTCCTCCAACCTTCCGTGCTCCTTCACGAGCTTCAGCCCCGTCTTTGGGCCGATGCCCCTGACGCCGTCGTTGAAGTCGGTGCCTATCAGGATTGCGACATCCACCAGCTGCTCTCGGGTTATGCCGTGGTGTCCGAGGAAGGCGTTGAGGTCTATTAGCTCGGGCTCCAGCCTCCGCGCCCTTCCCACGCTCGGGAGCCACTCCTCCCCCTGGATGGTGACGTACCTGATTAGCCGGGGCGCCCTGAAGAGGAGGGAGTCGTAGTCACGGCTGTTCACCGCCCAGACGGCCCCCTTCCGCGCCATGTAAGCCGCCTGGGCCTCCCCCTCGCCCGGCGCCTGGACCCATGGCACTCCGAGGAGGTTCAGCAGCCGCTTCGCGTCGTCGAGGAGGTCGGACGTGAGCCTCCCGGTCATCACAGCCTTTGAGAAGGCGGCGGCGAGGTCTCCGGCCTCGACGGCCTCCGCGTACTCCTTCTCGGCCTTCCTCCTGATGCTCCTACGCCTCTCGACCTCAGCCTTCTTGAGGGGTGGGGGCCTGCCGTCGAAGACGAAGACGGGCTTCACTCTGTAGTCGGCGATGAGGCGCGTCGTCCTGAAGCTGAGGCCGACTAGGTGGGAGGTCACGTGGCCCTGCCTGTCCATCAGGGGCGACCCGTCCGGTGTGCGTATGAGCGCCAGGAACTGGTGGAGTACGTTGAAGGCGTCCACCGCCAGGGCGCGTCCTCTGAGGGCGTTTAGGTCGACGACGCGGCTGACGATTATGGGCGTGAGGTTGACCCCCAACTGAACCACTCTGGTTACTGGAGCCCCCGAATAAATCGGTTTTCTCCGATGGGCCCGGTGGCTTAAGACCGGATACTATCTTTACGACAAGGGTGGGACGGGGTCGATGGTTTGAACCTATTCGGCCCTTCTGCAGGTTAGCTCCCTGTGAACCTTGATGGAGGCTTCAATCATGCTCTGGGCCACGCGGACTCGTTTCAGCCACTCTTCGGGGTCCTTTTCGAGCAGGCTCTTCCACTTCCCTATACCCCCTGCGTCGCGAATGGCTCCTCGGTGCTTGAGGTGTGTCTCGTACTCCAGGCCTTCCACTTCCAGGTATCCTATATTCAGGTTCGACCTTAGCTTGATTATAAGGGGCCACTCGACATCCGTCTCGAATCCGGGGGCCCGGGAGTGCTCTAGCAATATGCGGGCGGCCCTGTGGGAAATGCCCCTCGAAGCCGCGTTTACGTCGACATGCCGCCCGATGACGAGGGAGAAGACCTGGTTCGTGATGCTCTCCGTCACCCTCTGGGGCCTGGGATGGGTCTCAAAGGCCCTCGGCGTCCTCTCCAGGATGAGGAGGTCTCGTTTTGGTATCAGGCACCTCAGAGATTTCAGCTCCTTGAGATAGGTATTGGCCCAGTGGAGGGCGCGGTCGAGATCGCAGAGATGTATATGGCCTATTTTCTCCCGCAACGCCGTGCGGAGTACCTCGCGTCTCGCATCACCCACTCCCCTCCCGGGTTGTATCCTGACTCTGCATCCCCCATCCCTCAACACCTCGATGGTTTGAGAACAAGTGTCTTGAGACGCGATGATGGTCGTCTCAGGGTAGACGCTGATGATCTTAGCGACATTATCTTCGACAGCCGTAGTTAGGGAGGCATCGGAATCCCTTGTTATGCAGAAGAAGGCTACTTCCAGATTCAACCCCCCGGCGGTATATGTTTAAAGATGATGGTAAGTTTGGGGTTAAAAGCCTGAGCATCTCGTCAGAACCCGGCAGCTCTTTGTTTATTGTTAGACACTGAGGGAATACAACGTCTCCAGTTCCCTTGATCTCTAGGACCAAAGCAGCGTCTTAAAAAGTTCGTACCCCTGAAATTTGCTCCGGTACAACAATGGAAAGATAAATGAGATCAAGGAGCCAGACTTCATACGAAGTGCATGCGTAGAATCATAAAAGTCTTTGAGGAGGCCGCAGCCTCCTACGACGATTGGTACAGCAGGCCTATCGGCGTTTACGCCTTCCGTTCGGAGCTCAGGGGACTGGAAGCCCTGCTTCCTTCCTCAGGTGTGGGCGTTGATGTCGGTGCAGGCACGGGTGTCTTCGCCGAACAACTCTCTACGGAGGAGCGTAGCCTGGTCTGCCTAGACCTGTCCCCAAATATGCTCAGGGAAGCGGGAAGGAGGAGATTACCTTCTATCCTGGCGTCGGCTGAATCCCTGCCCCTAAGACGTGAATGCCTGGAATTCGCCTACATGGTCACCGTGCTGGAGTTCCTGCCGAACCCTTTGAAGGCCCTGCAGTCGGTGGGCGCGGTCCTTAAGGACGATGCACCCCTGGTGATTCTAATGATAAACCGGGATAGCCCCTGGGGAGATCATTACGCCAAACTGGCGGAAAAGGGGCATCCGATCTTCAGTAACGCGAGGCTATATACTCTCGACGAGGTCTCCTCCCTCCTGGAGAAGGCGGGTTACGAGATTGCAGAGACCGCGGGCACCCTGACCGCCCCTCCCGATGGACCCGAGCAGGAGTGCAAGCTAGTTCCATTTAGACGGGGAGTTGGGGTGATCCTCGTAAAGGCTAGGAAAACACCCTGCAAATAGCCACCGTCTCGATGCCAATGCGCGGACACGGTACCGTTATCTTTACCCTGCGTTTAACTGGTAAGTGATCAGATATGGATGGTGAAGGCTCCCGCAAGGGGTTGAAGGTTTTAGTCCAGTTCACGACCTCCCCGCTCGGGGAGGGGGTGAGCGTCTCCAAGTTTGTAGTCGAGGCCTTGAAGGAGGTAGAAGGGTCCGGTCTGAGGTACCAGCTAACTCCCATGTCGACGGTCCTGGAGGCGGATACGCCGGAGGAGGCTGTTGAGGTGGTCCTGAAGGCCCATGAAGCCGTCTTCCGAGCCGGAGCGAGGAGGGTGGTCACCGACATCAAGATCGACGACAGAAGGGATGAGCCCCGGAAGATGGAGGACAAGGTCGAGAAGGTGAAGAGGTATTTAGAGGAGACAGGGTGTTAATCCGCGTCGTACGTGTGCATAAACCGCCGCTTCAAAACATTTGTGTACGAAGTTATTTATCTTCGAGGTAAGTTTAGTCCGGTGGCTGCTTTGGTCGAGGTCATCAAACACGTGGGAAAGAACGTCACCATCGGCGAGGACGTGAAGATATGGCACTTCACCTACATCGGCGACGACACGGAGATCGGGGACGGAACCAAGATCGGCTCCCTCGTCCACGTCGACTACGGGGTTAAGATCGGCAGGAACTGCAGAATCGAGGGGATGGCGTACATCCCCCCTCTAACGGTCATCGGCGACGACGTCTTCATAGGGCCCGGAGTCGTCTTCACGAACGACCCCTACCCGCCGTCGAGGAAACTTTCGGGGGTGACGGTGGAGGACGGCGCCGTCATCTGCGCCGGGGCAGTCCTCAAAGCCGGTGTCCGCATCGGGTCGAGATCGGTTGTCGGCATGGGCGCCGTCGTAACCCGGGATGTCCCGCCCGAGACCGTCGTCTACGGTAACCCTGCGAGGGTCAGATACTCGCTCTCAGAGTATCTGGAGAAGAGGAGGGTCTGGGAAGAGGGCTGACAGCCGCTACCTGTGGTAGTGCGACGCCACCTTCTCAACGCCGGCGATGATGGTTTTGAGGTCCTCGTCCGTCAGGGCTGCGTGCATCGGGAGGGAGAAGATGTTCCCCGAGACGTCTTCGGACACGGGGCATTCTTCCGGCTCCATGAGGTTCGTGACGGCGGGCTGCTTCGTGAGCGGGGTAGGGTAGTGTACGGCGCTGTCGATGTTCTCGGCCCTCAGGGCCTCTACGAGCTCGTCGCGGGTGCACCTGAATTCGTCGGGGTCCATGACGAGGGAGAAGTAGCTGTAGGAGTGGTTCACGCCCCTCCCGGTTTTCTGGGGGCGGAGCCCCTCGATCCTCCTCAGGCCCTCTCTGAGCGTCATCCCGCAGGCTCTCCTCCTCATCAGGAACCGGTCGAGGTGGCTGAGCTGGTCGAGGCCGATGGCCGCCGTGATGTCGGTCATCCTGTAGTTCAGCCCGAGGATGGAATGATAGTACTTTCCCGCCTCCCCATGGTTCCTGATGAGCCTGCCACGCTCGTATAGGGTTACGTCGTTGGTGGTAACCATCCCGCCCTCGCCCGTGGTCATGGTCTTCGTCGGGTAGAAGCTGTAGCAGTTGAGGGTGTCGTAGGAGCCCACGTCCCTTCCGTCTATCTCCGTGCCGTGGGCCTGGGCGGCGTCGCTCACGATCTTGAGGTCGTGGTCGTCGGCCATCTCGGACAGCGCCTCCATGTCGGCAGCGTTTCCAAACAGGTGGACCGGGGCTATGGCCCTTGTTTTAGGCGTGATCTTCTCCTTCACGTCCTCCGTATCGATCACAAACGTCATCGGGTCGATGTCGGCGAAGACCGGTTTTCCACGGGAGTAGAACACCGTGCTTGCTGTAGCTATGAAAGTGAACGCCGGGACGATCACCTCGTCCCCCGGTTCCAGCGTGGAGAGATATGCGGTGTGCAGGGCGGCTGTGCCGGAGTTCACGGCGTAGGCGTATTCACTGCCTACCCTTTCGCGGAATATTGCTTCAAACTCCTCCGTCAAGGCTCCCTGCCTGACGTATCCCGATTCTAGAACCTTCACCACGTCTTCTTTTACCTTATCGGAGAAAATGGGCTTTGCGATCGGAATCGGTCTTTCCGAGATAGGGGCCCCCCCGTCTATGGCCAGTTTTTCCATTCGATTGTTCAAGGTAATATCGTATTGTTCACCCTTTAAGCTGTCGGTGACATACCTTCAGTGATATCTGAACTCTCCCTGCTGGTGGACTGCCCTCTATTTCACCGAGTTAATAAAAATGGATACGTGTGAAGGGTCAGTCCCCGATGTCTGTTCTTGAATTGCGGAAGTTCCTAGGCACTTCGCTTGGATGACTTCTTCCTCTTAGAGGTTTTTTTCGACTTCTTTTTAGGGGATGATTTAGGGGAGGACTTGGCTTGTGCTCGGTTTTTCTCTTGTTTCTTAGGTTTCTTTTCACCGTTTTGGAGGAAGGGGCTTTCAACGCCGGCCAGCACGACCGTCGCGCGTATCTTGTCCTTCAGGCTGGGGTTTATCCTGGCGCCCCATACCACCTTGGCGTCCGGTGAGGACCTCTTCAGGATGAGCTCTCCCGCCCTGTTGACATCCTCTAGGGTCATGTCTTCGCCGCCCTCGATGTGGAGCAGCACTCCCCTCGCCTTCCTTACGTCCCCTATGTCGAGCAGCTGTGAGTCCAACGACCTCTCCGCGGCCTCCTCGACCTTCATGTCACCCGAGCCCTCTCCGAAGCCCACGGCGCATATGCAGCCGTCCTCCATGACCGCCTTCACGTCGGCGAAGTCGAGGTTCACCAGGCTCGGCGTGGAAAGGGCCTCGGACAAGTTCCTTATGAAGGAACCGAGACGCTCGTTGGCGACGCCGAAGGCGTCCTTCAGTGGCAGGCTGCCCGCGACCTTCATCAGCCTGTTGTTGTCTATAACGACCACGGAGTCGCAGATGTCGACTAGCGACTTCAGCCCCTCCCTCGCGTTCCTCAGCCTCGTCCCCTCGACGTCGAGGGGTATTGTGACAACGCCGATCGTTAGGATCCCCAGCTCCTTGGCGATCCTTGCCACAACCGGAGCGGCGCCCGTGCCGGTTCCACCGCCCAAGGTGGTCGTCAGGACGATGAGGTCTGATCCCGCTATCGCTCCCTCTATCTCCGAGGCGCTCTCCTCCGCGGCTAGGGCGCCTTGATCGGGGGACCCCCCGCATCCAAGGCCCTTTGTCGTCTCGAATCCGAGGAGCATCCTCTCATCCGCCCTCGTTATGCTGAGGTGCTGTGCGTCGCTGTTGAGAGCGAGGACCCTAACGCCGTCGACCCCGTCCTTGATGCCGGAGACGATGTTGCACCCTCCCCCTCCGATACCCAGCACGGTTATCCTAGGCGCTACGTCCTTCGCTATGTCGTCGATAGTCTTGTCCAGAAACGTGCCCGCGACCATATCCATGCTTACGCTCAAGGCTCTCATCTTCCGGTTTGATAATCCCTTTCGTTAATCCTTAATATTATCTTAAATCTGTTATGAACTTCTGTGAAGTATTAATAGTCCATTATCATGACAGTCTCCCTCGATCATTGATACTTAATACATAATATTAATTCATATAACTAAACATTATTCTAGCTTCATTTCTGTTATATAGGTATTCTAAACATGAAATAAAACTCCGGACGTGGTAGTTATGGATGGGGAACCCCATGTCACACATGAGGCTCAATCAGATAATCTGTCAAATGAAGACCAAGAGGTCATAGTCTGTCCCAACTGCAAGGGGGAGGGCCCCAGGGGCATATTCTGCAACAACTGTGGCTACCCCCTATATATGGAGTATAGCGAGAAATCCGAACCAGGCGAGGCGGTCTATGCCCCCGCAGAGATAGGCTCCGAAGCCGTCGAGCCAGAGGCGCCAGTTGAGGCCATAGTTGAGCCAGATGCGCCTCTAATGGAGCAGGACGTTGGTCTGCATGAGGAGTTGGCATCCGAGGAACTGAAAGAAGGTGTCAAAGCCGAGCCGGCTGAAGACCTCACGTTTCTGAACTCCGTTCGAGCCCGAGCACACAACCTGGTGAGGAGGTACAGGGGTTACAAGGAGGACCCAGCCCATGAAGATGAGCAGGATGAACAGCCCCCCGACGTTCCTTTACCAGAGGGGGAAGTGGAAGATCTAGTTTTGGATCTGCATGAGGAGTTAGAGGGTGACATGATCGAACGTGACACGTATAATATCGATACGGAGACGCCGGATACAGTCGAGAGCGATGAAACGGTCGAACCTCGGGGCCGTACTCCGGGTTCTACACAGGCCTTTGACCAAGATCCCATACTGAGGGATGTGATGGGGAGCCTGGTGAAGAGTATCTCCATGGGGCTGTGGCTGCTGGAAAGGCTTGTGGAGGAGGAGATCGACGGGAAGGATTTCAACGAACTTTTCGAGGAGTACTCATCCAGGACAGAGGCCTTCATAAACAACCGAGAGGAGCTGCTCAAAGGCGCGCGCAACACGAGCTCGATGGAGAAGGCGTTCACACAGGCGAGGTTGAAGCTGGAGGAACTGGAGATGAGGAGGGATATCGGATACATCTCGGAGGAGGAGTACAGGGCGAAAGCCCCTGGCTTTGAGTGGGACGTCGAGAAATACGGGGAGGAGATATCCAGGAGGCAGGCGGAGGCGGCCTTCCTGGAGGATCTGGCTAACATAATATCGGTGGAGGAGATCGGCCGGATGAAGGATAGGGCTGAGAACTTGAGGGGTGGGTTGGCCGACCTAGAAGAATCACATAAAATCTCACCGGAAACAGCTGATACGGCGAAAGAGTCGCTGGACAGGATTCAAGATTGCTTGGACATTTCAGGGCGTCGGGAAAATTATATCTAAGCTCAGGGTAAATGGATACGCCCCGTTTCGCGCGCGCGAGCGTCGTTAAAGCCTTCACCAAGGAAGAGATATTTGGAGACAATATTCCGGAGAACCTGAAAGATTTCGAAACGCCGTGCAAAAGGCATAAGCCTGGACAAGAGTTCGTTTCGACGGGAGAAAGGTGTCCCGAAGGTTTCTGCGCCTGGGCTTTCAACGATATCTACAGGGACATAATCCACCTCATGAAAAAGGGAGACTATCCTGGGTAGGAAAGAAGGGCGTGACATTCTCTTCATGCACTGATGGCCGGAAGACTGTTGTCTTCAAGTTAGAGAGAATAGAAGACTGACAATTGCGTGTGCGAGAAAGAACTCGGATCGCGCGCGCATGAACATGTTTAAGGAAGGGAGCTTTAGATAGGATCAGTGGACGCCTTGGAACTTACTGGCCTGCTCCTGCTAGCTGCTGTGGTTGCGATCGTCGGGTCGCTGGGGTTCTACCTAGTGTACCTCTTCAACCGGTTGTATAGGTTTAGGAACGCGGCGGACGCGAACATAGGCCAGATTCAGGTGGCCATGAAGAAGAGGCTGGACATGATCGAGCAGCTCCTGGGCGCCGTCAAGGGATACGTCCGACACGAGCGGGAGGTCTTTGAGACCGTGGCGAGCATGCGGGCGAAGGTTTTTGGAGCCGGCGCCCAGGGTCTGGAGGAGATAGACCGGGAGTCCCGCGGCATAGCCGTCAGCATCATGGCCGTTGCCGAGGCTTACCCGGAGCTGAAGGCGAACGAGACTGTGGTCAAGCTCATGGACGCCATCGTCAGCGTCGAGGACGAGATCGCCCGCCACAGGTACACGTACAACAACATCGTCCAGGAGTTAAACACCATGGTGGACACCATACCCTCCAACTTTGTGGCTCGTAGCGCTGGCCTGGGTAAGCTGGACTACCTCCGGTTCGAGGAGGAGATCGAGAAGCGACCGGACATCACGGGGATCTCGGGAAGTTGAGCGAGCGGAGACAGGTCCTGACCCTCGTCGGGATTACCTTCATCGTCGGCCTCGCCGCCGTCCTCCTCATCGTCTCCCTCCCATCGCTGCTGGGCGGCGGGGATGTCGTCGTCGAGGAGTACCGTGCGACCTTCTTCCCTGACGGGACGCTGGTCGAGGAGTACACCTACAACATCAGGGCCGAGAGGTTCAGGTTCCTCTTCAGGGTCTGGGAGGCGCCCCTCTCGAAGGAGGAGCTGGACAGGCCGTACATCGAGCCCGTGGAGGTGGAGGCAGCACCGGGCGCCATCGGCTACTTCAAGGATCACAGGGGCACGGTGTCCGTCGAGGAGCCGTACGCAGACGACCGGGAGATCGTCGGCGCCATATACTCCCTCGCCGAGAGGAACGAGGTTGGGTCGTACAACCCCGACACGTACGACGTCGGCAGCTACAGAGTGCGATACGTCTTCGTCGTCCGCCCGCCGCTGGAATACGACGACGACTTCGCCCATCTCAACCTGAAGCTGGCCGACAGGCACATAGCTTACAGGCACATCACGCTGACCTTCGAGGACGCGGACTATATCCTCAGGGTTTACCCCCATCCGCCGTCGTTCAAGGTGGTCGACCAGGGCGATAGAATCGTCGTCCAGGGGAGCTCGGGGGAGGACGAGCTGGTCGAGGTGGAGATGCTGCTCGACACCGGCGCCTTGGAGACCATGGAGGGGTTCCCGAGGCGGGTGGACGACGTCGAGGCCAAGACTGTTAACGCCAACAGGGTCACCTCCCTCCAGTACTACGGGGCCGTTTCAACGATGCACGGGGCTCGCATCCTGGCCCTCCTGATGCCTGGGCTGCTGTACGCGTTCTACCACATCTACGGGAGGGAGAGGGAGCACACGGTGCCCAGGTACCTCAGCTACGTGCCCAACGGGGAGAGGAAGCCCTGGGTCGTGAACCAGATCTTCAAGCGGGGCGCCCTGGACTACGACGACGACGGCTTCTACGCCACCCTCCTGGACCTGCACATGAGGAGGAAGATCAGGATAACGACCAAGCCCGGCGGAATGCTCATAGAGATGCTTGACGACGACGTGGACGAAGGGTACGAGAGGCGTGTAGTCGGATTCCTCCAGATACTTGCCGAGGACGGCGTTGTCGACACAGACAGGATCGCCGAGCTCACGGAGGCCCTAAAGAAGGGCGGCCTTGAGGGGGAGTCCCAAGCCCTGAGGCTCCGTAACTCGCTGGAGAGGCTGACGACGGAGGTCGACGAAGAAGTTGCCTCGAAGTTCATAGTGAGGGGCAGACGGAGGGTCATCCCGCTGATGGCCGCGGCCGTCTTCCTGCTCCTAACATCCATAGCCCTCATCGCCACGATGTCCTTCGCCCGCTCAATCCTGATCAGCGCCCTGTTCACGTCGTTTGTGCCCATCATACAGGCGGGTATCGCGCTGACGTTCCCGTCAACGCTGTTCGGGAAGTGGAAGGGGGAGGCCTACAGGGAGAAGCTGGAGTGGGACGCCTTCGCCAGACACCTCTCCGACCTCTCCCAGATGAGGAAGTACGCCCCCGAGGACATCTCCATCTGGGGGGAGTGGCTCGTCTACGGGACCGCCCTCGGAGTCGGCGACAGGGTCGCGAAGGCCATGAGGGAGCTCGACGTAGACATACCCGAGGTCGGATACGTCAGCCTCATGCCAATCTACTTCCATCCCTTCGTCGTGGCGAGCGCCCCGAGCAGGGGAAGAGTCGCAGGAGGCTTCGGCGGCGGGGGAGGATTCGGAGGAGGCGGAGGATTCGGCGGAGGAGGGGCAGGAGCAAGATGATAAGCCCGCGTAGAAAGCGTTCCAACCCCTCTGGATCAGACGGTTCGCGCGCGCGCCTCTGGCGTGTAGACCCCTTCCGGCTCGTCTTCTCTAAGGACCTCGGTTAGGACGACCCAGATGTATTCTTCCACGGTCTGAATTAGCGCGTGAGGGCGTCTATATACTCTTTTAAATCTTCGAGATCGACCCAAAGAGTTGTTTTCTCACCAGTATTCACTTTTTCTGCCCAATAAAACCGTTTACCCGCTGCTTGACGGTAAATTTTCCACTCACGAAAAATTTCTATTTCCTCTGGCTCTTCAAGCAAGTTGTCGATTTCCCCTTTAGCCGTCTCTATGCTAGCTATAAATGTCCAGTCC
>Ga0114921_10001087_pt1 | contig 12205 bp, 10 predicted proteins | sample BentaG_FD_87016 | JGI IMG/M metagenome (GOLD analysis project Ga0114921, IMG submission 87016) | Deep subsurface microbial communities from South Atlantic Ocean to uncover new lineages of life (NeLLi) - Benguela_00093 metaG | ecosystem: Environmental > Aquatic > Marine > Oceanic > Sediment ...
AGATTTCCCTGCGGCTTAGGCTACCCTTAATTACCCCCATGTTATAGGTGGGAAGGTTAAGCCCCTTTATTTTCTTGGGCTTGGTAAGTTCTATTTCCTTTGTTTCCACTGCTGCCTTTCCCCTTAGCCACTTATCGACCTGATCTTTGTGGAAGCGGTAGCTTCTATAGCCCATCTTAATTGCCGGGATTTCTCCGTTTCTGGCTTTGCGGAGAACGGTTTCTCGGTTTAACCTGAGGTATTCAGCAACTTCATCGACGGTTAATAGCTTGTCCATTATTCACCCCCTTTATTAATCTATAAGGATTATACTGGATTAATCTTGACTTATCAAGTACTTACAGGAGACTTCAAGGTGAAAATCTACTGAACTTTTCTGGGCATAGGGATGGGTGGTTATCTAATTTATATGAGCTCTCGTAGCCTGTTTATATAATTATTAAACGCCTCTTCGTTGTCTTTATCGTGCTCAGAGACAAAGCTCTTCCACTGCGGGCTGTTTTTGACGTTGGCCTCTATTGAGCTTTCCACATCAACCTTCAACCCTTGTGTTATCGCCTGTTGGGCTGCTGCCTGGAGCTGGCTTTCCACCGCGCCTTTGAGCTGTTGGTATGTTTGTTCCTTCAATTGTGTGTATTTCTGGCGGAGGGTTTCAATTGAATTCAGGACTAGCTCCAGGCTGGAGTATTTTCCCTCGGGTTTCATCGTCTCTATGGCCAGAATAGCTTGGCGGCGCTGCTCAAAATCTTCCTGGCTCATTTGCAGGCGAAATGTGTCAACCAATTTGCCCTGTGCTTCTTTTACGATGGGCTCACCAGTCTGCTCTTTGAGCACTTTTAGTCTCTTCCATAAGGCGTCGACGTCAAGCTCGCCTTTGAAATATTGGGAGAACAGGGAATCAAGGTCTCTTGACTGCCTCAGCCTCTCCGTTTCCTCTTGCGATAGAGCACCTATCTTGGCTAGTCTTTCCTTTGCCAGCGGGGAAAGCTCCATATCTGTCGCCTCCTACCTAGAGCCTTTGGCTCCTTCTGCCCACTAGTCTTTCTTCCTAAAGGGAGGCTTTGCCGGCACCTGCAAGTTGTAACCGATTTTCGAGGCGAAGTTAGATATTAACCTCTCTCCTTTTGTGCCACAATGAGGGCACATAGCCGGCTTATCGAAGTCACTCATTGGCTTGTCAACCTCAAATTCCTTGTTGCATTTCGGGCACCAATACTCATATGTGGGCATCTCATCACCTCCTGGCTAGATTTATTATCTCCTTTCCGTCGGGCTCTTATATTATACCTCTTTCGGTGATGATGGTGGATATTTAGTTACCGGGGTGTTACAAATAGTTTCCAGGTGGTAAGCCTGGCTCCGTCGAGGAGGTGCGCTTCTTGGTCAGGGTAAAACCAGGGGGAAATTTCACTAAGGTTCATTCCCCTTGTGGTCTTACATGTTGTTTGTGGTATGATACGTATATTTTAATGGGGCTGCAGTAAGAGAAAAGATGCTTGATGAGAGGAATTCTTTCTGCTTTACAGTAAAACGCTTTGTAAGAGAAGGAGGTTACTATGGATGGCTGGACTGGTAAGGTTCTGCGAGTTGATTTAAGCAAGGGGGAGTGGGAAGATGAAGAGTTGGACCTTGATTTGGCTGAGGAGTATCTGGGAGGGCGAGGACTAGCGACAAAGATTCTCTTTGAGGAGGTAGACGCTAATGTTGACCCTTTGAGCCCTGAGAACAAGCTGATCTTCGCTACCGGACCATTAACCGGTACCGGGGCTCCTACTGGCGGAAGATATATGGTCGTGTCTAAGTCGCCATTGACTGGTGCTATTGCCTGTTCGAATGTTGGTGGGGATCTTGGCCCTGAATTGAAGTATGCTGGCTACGATGTGGTCATTTTTGAAGGCAAATCGCCTGAGCCGGTGTATTTGGTGATTGATAACGGCGACGTGCAAATTAAGCCAGCGGCGCATCTGTGGGGCAAGAAAACTGACGAGACGGACGACATGGTCAAAGCCGAGATGGGAGATAAGTGGAAGGCACTTGATACTCATATAGCCTATATTGGCCCGGCCGGTGAGAAGCTGGTGAAAATAGCCACCATTATGAGTGATAAGCATAGAGCGGCCGGCCGCTCTGGTTTGGGTGCGGTAATGGGTTCCAAGAACCTGAAGGCGGTGGCTGTTTGGGGGAGCGGAGCGGTTACTGTGGCTGATGGAGAAGCTTTGAAGGAAGCTACGTTTGCTATGCTTGAGTTGCTTAAGAATAGCACTACCGTTGAAGGGCTGACCAAGTATGGAAGTATGAGCTCGCAGTTTCCTATGAATAACATGGGTGTGCTGCCGTCGCTAAACTTTCAAGCCGGCTCCTTTGAAGGAGTAGCTAATACGAATGCACGGCCGTTGCGGGCTAACTTGCTGATAAGAAATGGGAGTTGCTTTGGCTGTTCCATAGCTTGTAGTCGAGTGACACGAGTGACCCATCCTGAGTTCGCCGGGGAAGGATACGGACCTGAGTTTTAAACCTGCAGTCTATTGGGTCCCAATTGCGGCATTGATGACCTAGCTGCGATAGCCAAAGCTAATTATATTTGTAATCAGCTAGGGATTGATACAATCTCAGCAGGGGGCACTATTGCCTGTGCTATGGAGCTCTATGAGAAAGGATACCTGAAGCAAGAGGAAGTGGGCTACGAATTGAATTTCGGCAATGCTAAAGCAATGGTGGAACTGGTGGAGAAGCTGGGGCTGCGTGAAGGTTTTGGCGATATATTAGCTGAGGGAGGCTATAGCCTAGCAGAGAAATACGGGCATCCTGAACTCTTTATGGGGGTGAAAAAGCAGCAGCTTCCTGCCTATCACCCTCAGGCACTTCAGGGAACGGGACTGGCGCTGGCCACCTCCAATAGTGGTGCTTCCCATAACCGGGCTGGAGTATATGGCAGCGAGCTCTGGGGTTATCCTTACAAGACTGATCCCCTGGCCATAGAAGGTAAGGCATCTCTGTGTGTGGAGTTGCAGCATTACAAGGCGGTACTTGATGCGCTTGGACTGTGCCAGTATATCATCTTTGGGCATGTGGAAGGGCAGCATATACTGCCCTTATTGAATGCTGCTACTGGTATTGACTATACGGTGGAGAGCATGATGCTTGCTGGAGAGAGAATTTGGAATCTGGAGCGGCTGTTCAATCTAGCCGCTGGCTTTACTGCCAAGGATGACACTCTGCCCAAGAGACTGCTGGAGCAACCCATGCTCAAGGGGACGTACGAAGGGCAGGTGAGCAGGCTGCCTGAGATGCTGCCTGAGTATTACCGGCTTAGAGGGTGGGACGAAAACGGTGTTCCTACTAAAGAAAAGCTGGCGGAACTGGGGTTAGGTTGAGTTAGAGGTTGTCTGCTGCTATGCAGTTAGACCCGGATATGGAAGAGGTTGATTGCATTAATATATTAAGGAGGTAAACCGTGCCAAGGATAAAAGTAGAAAGTGATAAGTGTACCGGTTGCCGGCTTTGTGAGATGATCTGTTCTTTGCACCATATCGAAAATACATTTAATCCTAAGAGGTCACGGATAAGGGTGTTCACTATGGGAGACCATTGCTACCCGGTACTGGCTGGCCCATATACCGAGGCGGAATGCACGGCAAAGACCGATGTTGTAATTGATGGGCGTCAGTATGATGGCTGTATTCCGTGCCGAGCCTCCTGCCCAGCCAGAACTATTTTCAAAGAGCCGGATGTTGATATTCCCGTAAAGTGCGATTTCTGTGGGGAGCCGCCAGACCCTCAGTGTGTCAAGATATGCCCGTCCGATTGCTTAACTCTCCTGGAAGATTAGAGTTCTGAGCAGAATTGGCAAGCGGCTGCTATCTTCAATGCTAGTGGTATTTTGTGCCCAGATTTATGACGAACAGTAAGCAATTGTGAAGGAAAGGAAAACGATTTGGAAGCAGTAGCCCCATTCAAAGAGGGAGCGGAGATAATAAAAGAGGTGGGGGGCGAAACGGCCAAACTGTGCTTTCAATGTGGCCTGTGTACCGCCACTTGCCCCTGGAACATAGTCAGAACTTTCCTTCCCCACAAGATAATCCGTCAGGCGCAGTTTGGTCTGGCGAATCTTGAAGATGAGGAGTGGTGGTTATGTACTACTTGTGCTGCTTGTATTGAGCGCTGCCCCCGTGGAGTCGAAATAATCGACATTATGAAGGCTGTACGCAGCATCATGATGGAGGCTCAAATGATGCCTGCTAGCCTTCGCAATGTGGTGGCGAGTCTTAGCAGTGTCGGTAATCCGTGGGGCGAAGCACGAGAGAAACGGGCAGAATGGGCCAAGGGACTCGACATAAAGACCTTCACCAAGGATACCGAGCTATTGTATTTCCCCTGTTGCACTCCGGCTTACGACTCTGGGGTTAGAAGTGTGGCTCGGGCTACGGCGAGCGTACTGCAGAAAACTGGGGCGGGCTTTGGCATTCTAGGCCCTAAGGAAAGCTGCTGTGGTGAGAGTATTCATAAGGCAGGAAACAATAGCCTGTTTGAGAGCTTGGCGAGGAGCAATATCGTTGTCTTCACTGAAAACGAGGTGAGGGAAATCATTGTGAGCTCTCCTCATTGCTATACTACATTTAAGGATGAATATCCTAAGCTTGGAGGTAATTTTAAGGTAACTCATTTTGTTCAGTATTTAGCTGCGCTTATTGACGAAGGCAAGCTAAAGTTTACCAAGGAACTGAATAAAAAGGTTGTCTATCATGATCCCTGTTACCTTGGACGTCACAATGGTATCTACGATGAACCACGGGAGGTGTTAAAGAGTATCCCCGGTTTGGAGCTAATGGATGAGATTGATTCTCGTGAAAACAGCCTTTGTTGTAGTGGAGGTGGGGGCAGGGTCTTTATGGACACCAAAAAGGGTGAGCGGTTCTCCGACATCCTGGTAGAACAGGCAATTGAGCAAGGAGCGGATATACTGGCTACCGCCTGTCCCTATTGTATTCTTAACTTTAGAGACAGCTTGTTGACATTAGACAAGGGCGATACGCTTGAAATCAAAGATATTTCAGAAATTGTTCAAGAAGTAATTTAGCCAGCTATATTGCTTTGTTTTTGGCCCTGTTCTGGCAGAACCTGGCAAGTTAGAGAGCTGTTGACTGTCGGAGTCTAAACTAAGTAGCGGAGATATTTATTATACATGGATAATGAGATTCAAGCCCCGGCTTCAGTCGGAGACAAGGTTGGTGCGGTTATGGTGCTTGGCGCTGGAATCAGTGGCATACAAGCCGCTCTAGACCTGGCTAATTCTGGCTTCAAGGTCTATCTGGTGGATAAGGCGCCAGCAATTGGTGGCAAGATGGCTCAACTGGATAAGACCTTTCCCACCAACGACTGCTCTATGTGCATCCTATCTCCTAAATTCATCGAATGTGAGAGAAATCCGAACATATCAATGATAAGCTATGCTGAACTTGACAGCGTTGAGGGTGAGGCGGGGAATTTCAAGGTAACCTTGCTGAAAAAGCCCCGGTATGTTGATGAGGAGAAGTGTAAAGGCTGCCCGACTTGTGTTGAATATTGCCCGGTGAAAATTCCTGATGCTTATAATGAGAACTTGAACCTTACGAGATGCATCTACATACCGTTTCCCCAGGCGGTGCCAAATGTGGCAGTAATAGACCCCACGCCGTGTCTTTACTTTCTGAGAAACGAATGCCAGGCTTGCCGCCCGGTGTGCAAAAATAAGGCTATAGACTTTCATCAGAAAGAGCAGAAGCTGGAAATCGAAGTTGGCAGCATAATCTTAGCCCCGGGTTATGAGACATTTCAACCTCAACTGCAGAGCGAATATGGCTACCAAAGGTTTGGCAATGTGGTCACCAGCCTCGAATTCGAGCGCATATTGAGTGCCTCTGGTCCTTTTCGTGGAGAATTGAAGCGTCCCTCGGATAGAAAGCAACCAAAGAGGATAGCATGGATCCAGTGTGTTGGGTCTCGAGATACTACTGCTGGGAACACTTACTGTTCAGCGGTATGCTGCATGTATGCGATAAAGCAAGTGGTTCTATGTAAGGAACATGACAGTGAGCTTGAGGGTACTATATTCCACAATGATATTCGCGCCTACGGCAAGGGGTTTGAGCGATATTATGAGCGGGCAAAGAATACCCCTGGTGTACGGTTTATCTGGAGCAAAGTATCAATACTTCGGGAGCTGCCAGAGACGAAAAATGTAGTTCTTAGATATCGTGTCAATGGCACTGAAGTGAGGGAAGAAGAATTCGATCTTGTTGTCTTATCAGTGGGACTGAACTCGCTTGCCGGTGCCAGGCAACTGTCAGATGCGCTGTTGGTCGAGCTCAATTCACATGGATTCTGTAAAGGTTCTGACTTCTCACCCATTGAGACCACACGAGCCGGAGTATATGCTTGTGGAGCGTTTCACGCTCCTATGGATATCCCTGACTCGGTTACTATGGCCAGTGGCGCGGCATCGCTGTCTTCGCAGCTCCTTTCTGGGCAACGCGGGACGTTGACTACCAGAAAGGAGTATCTCCCGGAGCGAGATGTGGCTGGCGAGCCGCCAAAGGTGGGCGTTTTTATTTGTCACTGTGGTACTAATATTGCCAAGGTGGTGGATGTGGCTAGGGTGGTCGGATATGCCAGAAAGCTGGATGTCGTCGTCCACGCGGACGACGACACCTTTGCTTGTTCCATCGATTCCATCACCCGTATAGTGGAAACCATTAAGGAAAAGGGGCTAAACCGGGTCGTGGTTGCTGCCTGTACCCCGAGGACACATGAGCCGGTATTCCAGGAGGCCCTCAAGGAAGCTGGGCTAAATCCCTACTTATGCCAGATGACTAACATTCGTGAGCAGTGTTCTTGGGTACATATGAAGGACCGCCAGGTCGCCACCCAGAAGGCACAGGACCTAGTGAGGATGGCGGTGGCCAAGGCCAAGATCCTGAAACCTTTGTACCAGTTACCCTGCGACATAACCCATGCTGGACTAGTTATTGGCGGCGGCATTGCAGGAATGGTAAGCGCTTTGGCCCTAGCCAGGGAGGGATTCAAGGTCTATCTGATTGAACAGGCTAAAGAGCTAGGCGGTATAGCCAGAAGAATCCATTATACTGTGGAAGGAGGGGATGTCCAAACGTACCTTCAAGAACTTGTCCAAGGAGTTTACCAAAATCCTTTGATTCAAGTATATATTGAAGCCAATATTGTTGATTTCGCTGGTTATGTGGGCAATTTCATAACTAAGATTACAGCTGGGCCGGAGAAGGTGGTGGAAGAAATAGCCCACGGCGTAACCATCGTTGCCACTGGAGCTGAGGAATTGAAACCTACAGAGTATCTCTACGGCAAAGACTCCAGGGTGTTGACCTTGCTGGAATTAGAAACGGAGATAGCCAGAAACACCGAAAGGTTTAGAAGTTGCCACAGCTTGGTGATGATTCAATGTGTTGGCTCGAGGGATAGCGAGAGACCCTATTGCAGTAGGGTCTGTTGTAGCCAAGCAATAAAGAATGCCTTGAAGTTAAAGGAGATAAACCCGGAGATGGAAATCTACATCCTTTACCGGGATGTGAGAACCTATGGATTTAGGGAGGATTATTACCAAGAAGCTGCCGAGCGCGAGGTGAAATTTATCCGCTACGATGTAGATGACAAGCCTGATGTGGAAGTAATCCAGGAGAATGGCCAGGATATCCTGAGGGTTACTGTAACCGAGCCTACCTTGGGTCAACGCCTGATGATAGATACAGACCTGTTAGCCCTGGGCGTTGCCGCAGTTGCCGCGCTCGGCAATGTAGAATTGTCCCAATTACTCAAAGTGCCGTTAAATGAGGATGATTTCTTTATGGAAGCCCACATGAAGCTTCGTCCTGTGGATTTCTCTACTGACGGCATCTTCATGTGCGGTCTGGCTCATTACCCTAAGTTTATAGATGAAAGCATTGCTCAAGCCCAGGCGGCGGCTTCCCGAGCCCTTACCATACTGGCCCAGGACAAGCTGAAAGCCGGCGGCGAAATCTGCGTCGTGGATAAGCGGAAATGCACCGGCTGTGGGGTTTGCCAGGAAGTCTGTCCTTTCAATGCCATAGAAGTAGATGCTAAGGAAAAGGTGGCGGTGGTCAACGAAGCCCTTTGCATGGGATGTGGAGTGTGCGCTTCGTCTTGCCGATGCGGCGCTTTGGATATAGAGGGGTTCAGCGACCAGCAAACTTTGTCCTTGATTCGAGCTGTTTAAGGTGCCAATGATGGTGGGATCAAAGGACTGGAAACCAAAGATAGTCGCTTTTCTATGTAACTGGTGCAGCTATGCTGGTGCCGATCTAGCTGGCACCAGCCGAATACAATATCCAGCTAATGTCAGGGTTATTCGGGTTCCCTGCTCAGGGCGGTTAAATCCCTTTTTTGTAATGGCCAGCCTGCAGCATGGTATCGATGGTGTCCTTGTCTGTGGATGTCACCCCGGTGAGTGCCATTATCTCTCTGGTAACTATAGCGCCAGAAGAAAGTTTGCTCTGCTAAAAGGTCTTTTAGAGTACGTTGGCCTTGAGGAGGACCGTGTTCAGTTCAGTTGGGTGTCAGCAGCGGAGGGAGCGAGGTTCGCCAAAGTAATAGCGGTGGCCACGGAGAAGATAAAGGCGTTAGGTCCAGCCGAAAAACTGGTCAAAAGGCCAGCTTAGGGTGTGTTAGATTAGTACATGCCAGAGTTAACCGATAAGATAAGAGAAGTGGCCCGGAGCCTGCTACGGCAACAGAAGGTTGACCTAATTATCGGGTTCGAGCGGGGCACCATGCCATTGCGTAGCGCGCCCTGCTTTGTTAGACGAGAGGAGGATGTAGATAGACTGATCTGGGACTCGTTTTGCGAAAACAACCTGGCAAAATATTTGGTCAAGAGAGCGGAGAGAGTTGCTATTGTGGGTAAGGGTTGCGATGTGCGCGCCGTGGTTGAACTTATCAAGGAAAACCAGATTAGCAGGGAACAGGTATTCATAATAGGCGTCCCCTGTCAGGGGATGGTCGATAGACGGCGGGTTGAAGCTAAGCTTGATGGCAGGGAGATTTTGGAAGTGAGGGAGACAGGTGGTGAGCTTGCGCTTAAAGGCGACGGCTTCAGTGAGATTGTCAACCGGGATGAGTTTCTCTATCCTTGCTGTAAGAGCTGCACTCACAGAAACCCGGTAATCTCCGACGTTCTGGTGGCGGATGCAGCAGCGGAGCTGGATTGTGACTCGCACGTTGATGTAGCAGAATTTGAAGCCCGGTCGGCCGGGGAGCGGGGGGAGTATCTCTCCAGAGAGTTTAGCAAGTGTGTCCGCTGTTATGCCTGTAGGAATGCTTGTCCTCTGTGCTACTGTCAAGAATGCTTTGTAGACAGTTCTTGGCCACAATGGGTAGGCAAGACCACTAATGCGAGTGATGTCGTCGTCTTCCATATCATGCGTGCCTTCCACTTGGCCGGGCGCTGTGTTGATTGCGGAGCCTGTGAGCGGGCTTGCCCTATGGGGGTGGATATCAGAAGGCTGAACAGAAAGCTGGTTAAGGACGTGAAGGCGCGATTTGATTATGAAGCCGGTTTGAGCTTGGAGCAGGCAGCTCCTTTATCTACATTTAGACCAGATGATCCCGAGGAGTTTATGTTGAACCCGTGAGTCAAAATGTGGCGGCATTGAATATGAGGGCTAAGATTATCAGAAAGGAAGATATTGCTGGCTTGCTTGAAAGTCTGATGGGAGAATACGAGATGTTTGCTCCAGTGAAGAGTGATGGGCTTGTTTTGTTTGAGAGGATTAGCTCGGCCAGTGAGGTCTTCCTGGATTACCAGAATTCCCTGATGCCGCCAAAGCAATTGACCTTTCCTCAGGCAGAGACATTGTTTAGCTATAGCTCAGCCAAAGGTGAGGTCAAAATAGAGGTACCCCACCGTGAGGAGAAACCGCAGCTAATTTTCGGGATTCGCCCCTGCGATGCTAGTAGCTTTGTGGTGTTGGACAGGGTGTTCGATGGGGAACAGTATAAGGATCCCTATTACTTGCAGCGAAGAGAGAAAACTATAACGGTGAGCATGGGCTGTGTGAAACCTAGGATTACCTGTTTTTGCACCTCGGTAGGTGGTGGCCCCTTCTCAACAGAGGGATCAGACCTGTTGCTAATAGACATTGGTGATAGATATGTTGCTCAGATAGTTAGTGACAAGGGAGCACAGCTTCTAGAGAAAAGGGGATTCAGGGATGCCACGGAGGGTGAGTTGGCTTTGGCAGCAGCAGTTATCGAGGCGGCTGTGGCGTCGATGGGGCCGGGGGTGGAGACGGACGGCTTGAAGGACAAGCTGGATAGTAGGTTTGACGATTCTATCTGGCAGCGGTTGTCTGAAAAATGCCTTGGCTGTGGAGTTTGCACCTTTCTCTGCCCTACGTGCCACTGTTTTGATATAGTGGATGAGGCGGTGGATTCCAAAGGTGAAAGGATTCGCATCTGGGATTCGTGTCAGTTTCCTCTGTTTACTTTGCAAGCATCCGGACTGAATCCTAGACCCACGGTCAAAGAGAGGTTCAGACAGCGGATGATGCATAAGTTCAGTTACTTCGTGGATAACTATAGCCGGGTTGGTTGTGTTGGCTGCGGACGTTGTATCACTGAGTGTCCGGTAAATCTGGATCTCCGTCAGGTTCTGAATAGTGTATCACGGTTAGAAGGCGTCAAGTGAAAAATCCATATCTACCCGTACCGATGAGGATAGAGAGGGTTGTGGTGGAAACAGAGGATAATAATGTTAAGACCTTTTCTCTCTCTTTCCTTAACAAGGAGGATGAAGGGAGTTTCACATATACTCCAGGCCAGTTTGCCGAGCTATCTGCCTTGGGCAAAGGAGAAGCACCCTTTGGTATGGCATCTTCGCCCACGCAGCCGTGGTGTCTTGAGTTCACAGTAAACAAGGCAGGAGTGGTAACTACCGCCTTGCATAATATGGAGGTAGGCGGAATACTGGGCGTTAGAGGCCCGCTAGGCAATGGTTATCCTATAGAGGCACTTAAGGGGAGAGACATTGTGATGATAGGTGGGGGGTTTGGCTTCTCTACCTTAAGGGCGCTTACGAATTTCGTGCTGGATGATGCCAACAGGCGCAGCTTTGGTGATATAACCGTCATCTATGGAGCCAGGAGCCCCGGCCTGTTGCTTTACAAAGATGAGCTTGAGGAGTGGCAGAAACGGACTGACTTTCATCTATATCTCACTGTTGATGTTGGTGATGAGGAGTGGACAGGCAGGGTGGGTGTTGTGCCCAAGGTTACTAGAGAAGTCGGCCCTAGTTCTGAGAATGCGTATGTGGTGATTTGCGGCCCGCCGGTCATGACAAAGTTCACCTTGCCTGTAATCAAAGAGCTTGGATTTCCGCCAGATAGGACGCTTCTCTCCCTAGAGATGAGGATGAAGTGTGGAGTGGGGATGTGTGGACGATGCAATATAGGAAGCAAGTATGTTTGCCGAGATGGTCCTGTATTCAAGCTGGCTGAATTGAACCAGTTACCCCAAGAGTACTAGGGGGCAAAGGAGGGTGGGGGTGGCATTTCTGTTGGGCGATTGCTACTGCCTTGAACTATCGGCAAACAGGCGCCCAATTTGACAGGGCTTTGCCGGGCAGGGCTACAAATGCGACCAACCTAGCGCCCCTACCTGGATCCCATGATGCCTTTCTCGGTTATGATGGCAGACACGTAGTCGTGGGGGGTTATATCAAAAGCAGGGTTAGCTGCGGTTATTCCCTCTGGGGCAATGGGCACTCCCTGGATATGAGTTAACTCGTGAGGGTCTCGCTCCTCAATGGGGATTTTGTCTCCTGATGCTAGCGACATGTCAATGGTGCTGGTAGGCGCAGCTACATAAAAGGGGATGCTATTCTCCTTGGCCAGCACTGCTAGAGTATAGGTGCCAATCTTGTTGGCCACATCGCCATTGGCGGCGATTCTATCGGCGCCGACGATGACGCAGTCTATCTTCTGTTGCTTCATAAAGTAGCCCGCCATGGAATCGGTGATTAAGGTCAATGGGATATCCTCGCGCATTAGCTCCCAGGCCGTGAGCCTGGCTCCCTGGAGAAGGGGACGGGTTTCCGTAACGAAGACGCTTATTTTCTTCCCCCGTTCTCTGGCGGCCCTGATTACGCCCAGGGCAGTGCCATAGCCGGCAGTGGCCAGAG
>Ga0114921_10001088_pt1 | contig 12204 bp, 9 predicted proteins | sample BentaG_FD_87016 | JGI IMG/M metagenome (GOLD analysis project Ga0114921, IMG submission 87016) | Deep subsurface microbial communities from South Atlantic Ocean to uncover new lineages of life (NeLLi) - Benguela_00093 metaG | ecosystem: Environmental > Aquatic > Marine > Oceanic > Sediment ...
ATGTTGATACGTACTACTCCTGCATTTTATGCCAGTCGTATGCGCCTGACCACGTCTGCATCGTGACCCCGGAGCGGCTCGGCCTCTGCGGGGCCTACACGTGGCTTGACTGTGCTGCGAGCTACGAGATGAACCCCCACGGGCCAAACCAGCCGGTGAAGAAAGGTGAGGTCCTCGAGCCGGTGAAGGGCCAGTGGCAAGGCGTCAATGAGTACCTCCAAGTCGCCTCCAACGGGAATCTGGAGCGGTTCAACGCCTACTCCATGATGGAAGACCCGATGACGAGCTGCGGCTGCTTCGAGTGCATCACGGCGATCCTGCCTGAGACCAACGGCGTGATGATCGCCAACCGGGAGTACACGGAGATGACCCCAATCGGGATGACCTTCTCCACCATGGCCGGACAGATCGGCGGCGGAATCCAGACCCCGGGCTTCATCGGGATGGGGAAGCTCTATATCACGAGCAAGAAGTTCATCTCTGCTGACGGTGGGATCGAACGGGTCGTCTGGATGCCTAAGGAACTGAAGGAAGAGATCCGTGAACGGTTGGAAAAGAGGCTACGGGAGATCAGCAACGCTGACCTAATCGACAAGATCGCGAGCGAAGAGGACGCCACGACGAGCGAGGAGCTGCTGGCGTTCCTGCAAGAAGTCGGTCACCCGGTCCTCGAGATGGAACCAATGATTTAATGAGTCAAGAGTTAGGAAGTCAGGAGTCGCTGACTCAAGACTTTGGACTCAAGATTCTCGACTAAGATGAAAGGAGGATCAACGAGAGCGATGGCCAAACTGACCGGTATTGATATCTACAAACTCCTGCCGAAGACCAACTGCGGTGACTGCAACTTCCCAACGTGCATGGCCTTTGCCATGCAGGTGGCAACCAAGAAAGCTGCCCTCGATCAGTGCCCCCACGTCTCCGAAGAGGCTCAGTTAGCCCTCGGTGAGGCCCAGGCGCCTCCGATGCGCACGGTGAAGATCGGCACCGGGGAGACGGAGCTCGTGACCGGAGGTGAGACGGTCCTCTTCCGCCACGAAGAGAAGTTCCACCATCCGACCGGGATCGCGATCAAGGTCACCGATACCCTCACCTCAGAGGAGCTCGACGCGCGAATCGCCCAGATCGATCGACTCCGCTTCGTTCGGGTGGGGGAGGAGATTGGGGTCGACTTGGTCGCGGTCGAGCACCAGGAAGCGGACGCAACCCGCTATGCCGAGACGGTCAAGCGAGTCAAGGAGCAAACCAAGCTGCCGCTTGTCCTCCTCTGTCCCGATCCCAACGCTCTCGCCCCGGTCCTGGAGGCCGCGGCCGACGGACGTCCGCTCATCTGGGCGGCGACGCACGATAACTGGGAAGAGATGGCCTCTCTTGCGGTTCAACACAAGGTCCCATTGGCGGTCCGCGCGGAGAACTTGGAGACGCTCGCCGAGCTGACCGGAAAGATCAAGGCAAAGGGCGTGGAGGACCTGGTCCTCGACCCTGCCGGTGCGGACCTGGTCGATGGGTTGACCAAGCTGAGCCTCCTGCGGCGGTTGGCGCTAGAGAAGGTCTTCCGACCCCTGGGTTACCCCACGCTCGCCTTCGCGGGCGGCGAGTCGCCTCAAGCAGAGGCCGCAGCGGCGACGGCCTACATCTGCAGGTACGGGGGGATAGTCGTGATGAACGGCGTGGAGAGCTGGGAGGTCTTGCCGCTGCTCACCGTCCGCCAGAACATCTACACCGACCCCCAGGTGCCAAACGCCATCGAGGCAAAGCTCTATGAAACCGGGAATCCTGGGCCCGATGCACCGGTCCTCTTTACAACCAACTTCGCCCTCACCTACTTCACCGTTGCCGGAGAAGTTGAGAACAGCAAGGTTGCGGCCTACATTAGTGTGATCGACACCGAGGGCCTCGGAGTGCTTAACGCCTACGCGGACGACAAGCTGACGGCGGAGAAGGTCATTAAAACGGTTAAGGAACAAGGTGCGATGGAGAGGGTCAACCACAACAAGCTGATCATCCCCGGTCTGGTGGCGGTGCTGCGGATGGAGATCCAAGAGGACTCCGGCTGGGAGGTGATCGTCGGTCCCGAGGACGCTGCCGGGATCCCTCGTTTCCTCAAGACCGAGTGGAGTCCGAATTGAATCGTCCAAGGTCCATGGTCTTGGACATTGGACTTCGGACATTGACTGAATAACGAGGTGCCATGGAGAAGATCAAGGTCACATTTCATCCCACAGGCGAGATGGTCGAAGTCGAGCGGGGGATGACCCTGCTTGAGATCGCCAAGGTCGCTGGGGTCTTCATCGCCTCGATCTGCGGGGGGGACGGAATCTGCGGTAAGTGCCGCCTGATCATTCGTGGTGGGGACGTCGAGGCAAACCCCACGACCCTACTCACCCGCGACGAGATTAAAGCCGGCTATGTCATCGCGTGCCAGACGAAGGTGCTCGGAGACGTTTCGGTCCTGGTCCCACCGGAGTCGCGGGCTCTAGAGGCGCAAATCCTCGTGGATGAGGACGCCCAGCGCTTCCGCGCCCTCTACCCCACCACGGCTGAGCAGGCCTTCTTCCGCCACGATCCCCTCGTGCGAAAGCTCTATCTCGAACTGTCCCCGCCAAGCCTGCAGGACAACCTCGGCTGTCGAGAGCGCCTGTTTCGCCAGATCCGTCGCCACATTCACGCCCCGGTCATGCAGATGGGGCTCAAGGTGCTCCGGACCCTTCCCACCCTCCACCGAAATCAAGACTGGAAGGTCACCGCAACCCTGGGGCAGCGCGGCGGGACGACCGAGGTGATCCAGGTAGAGCCAGGCGACCGTGCCCGGCAGAACTATGGCGTGGCGGTCGATGTCGGTACCGCGACCGTCGTCGTTCACCTCGTCGATCTTTTCACCTCAGAGACAATCGACGCCGAGGCCTGCTACAACTCCCAGATGCCTTTCGGAGCGGAGGTGACGCGGCGGATCATCTATGCCGAGCGCGAAGGATCCAAGGAACTCCGAGAAGCAGTGGTCTTAGACATCAACAACCTGATCTCCACCCTCGTCTCACGCAATCGGGTTGAACTGCACGATCTCACGACGCTCTTTGCCGCCGGCAACACCACCATGCTCCACTTCCTCTTAGGATTGGACCCTTCTGGGATTCGCAAGAGTCCTTATATCCCTGCCGCCACGGTCCCCCCGCCGGTCCGCGCCGCGGAGGTCGGGATCAAGATCAACCCCCGTGGGCTCCTCTACACGATGCCCTCCATCGGCAGTTGGGTGGGCGGAGACATCACGGCCGGGATCCTGGCGAGTGGTCTCTATCAGGCGGAGCGGCTAACGATGCTGATCGACGTTGGGACCAATGGCGAGATCGTCTTTGGCAACCGTGAATGGATGCTCGCCTGTGCCACCTCAGCCGGTCCAGCGTTCGAGGGGAGCGGAGTGAAGTGCGGGATGAAGGCTAGCCGCGGGGCGATCGAGCGAGTCGAGATCTCTGCGGAGGGACAGATCACGTACCGGACTATCGGGGATGGTGAGCCCAAAGGGCTCTGCGGCTCGGGGTTGATCGACGTGATCGCCGGCCTTTTCCAGGCAGGAATCCTCGACCGCTCGGGGAACCTCCTTCCCGACCGCTCGGAACGAGTCCGAACAGAAGACGGACAGTTGGAGTTCGTGCTCGTGCCGGCCGATCGGACGGGGACGGGGAGGGACATCGCCATTACTCAGCCGGACATTGAGAACCTCCTACGTGCCAAGGCCGCGATCTACGCCGGGGCGAAGACCCTGCTTGAATCGACGCACCACGAGTTCGGCGATATCGAGCAACTGTTCATTGCCGGTGGGTTCGGAAACTACCTCGATCGGAGCAAGGCGATCACCTTGGGGATGATCCCTGACATCCCCCTAGACCGGATCCGGTTCGTGGGGAATACCTCGCTCATCGGCGCGAAGATGGCCCTGCTGTCGACTGAGGCGCTTGCGAAGAGCCTCGAGATCGCGAGAAGCACGACCTACTATGACCTCATCACCTACCCCAACTACTACGAGGAATTCATGTCGGCTAAGTTCCTGCCTCACACCAACCTGGACCTTTTCCCCACGGTCGCTGACCCGCTGACAGCCGAGCGGCCGAGGTCGAAGGAGACGGTGTAGATGGCGTTCACGATTGCAGTGGCCGGCAAGGGCGGGACGGGAAAGACGACCGTCACCGGTCTGATAGTTCAGCGCCTGCTCCAGGAGAAGGCCGGCCCGGTCCTGGCGGTTGATGCCGACCCCAACGCCAACCTGGGCGAGCTGCTAGGATTCGAGGTTGAAACAACCGTCGGCGGGCTGCAGGCGGAGACACTCAAGAAGATTCATGACCTCCCCGCAGGGGTCCCGCTCGATCGCTATATGGAATATGAGTTACATCAGGCCCTGGTCGAAGGGGAGGGGATTGATCTGTTGGTGATGGGGCGTGGGGAGGGAGCCGGCTGCTATTGCGTGGTCAATCACATCCTGCGCAGATACCTCGATTCCATCCAGGGAAACTACCCCTATGTGATCCTGGACAACGAGGCGGGGATGGAGCACCTCTCCCGCCGGGTGCCTCAAGGGGTCGACCTCTTGCTGATCGTGAGCGATGCCAATCCGGTGGCGATCCGCTCGGCCGCGCGGATCGATGCGCTGGCGGATGAGCTGAAGTTAAAGATTAGGAAGCGGTACCTGGTATTGAACAATCTGCAAGGTAACGTTCCGGAACAGGTTTCCGGGCAAATCGCGCGAGCGGGGCTAGAGGTTCTCGGGGAGATCCCCCACGATGAGGCGATTGCGGCGCTTAACCTGGAAGGACGGCCGCTCAGCGAGCTAGGCCCAGGAGGCTTGGCGCTGACGGCGACGGAGAAGCTGCTTGAAAAGGCGTTACGGAAGGAGGAGCGAGTTTGACTGCTACGATCCCTGATGTGAAGAAGAGTTGGTCGAGTGTCATTAATACCGTCACGATCGGGGCCACCGTGGAGGAGGGCGGCACACGGACCTCCGCCATCACCATCGGAGGGGAGACGACGCTTCCGGTCCATCACTTCGAGGGGGAGGTCCCCCACCCGCCGGTGGTGGCAATGGAGGTGTGGGACGTCCCTGCCGAGGACTGGCCGGATCTCGTGAAGGAGCCCTTTGCCGAGGTGATGACCGATCCCGGGGCGTGGGCGAAGAGGTGTGTGGATGAGTACGGCGCGCAGCTCATCTGCCTGCGGCTCGCGGGCTGTGATCCAAACGGAGAGAACAGGTCTCCCGATGAAGCGGCAAAGGTAGCCAAGCGTGTCCTGGAATCGGTCGGGGTCCCGCTCATCATCTGGGGCTGCGGCAACACCGATAAGGATAACGAGGTCTTCCCGGTGGTGGCGGAAGCGGTCTCTGGGGAGAACTGTCTCTTGGGAACGATCACCGAGGATAACTACAAGACCCTGACCGCGCTCGGCACCGCGTACCACCACAAGCTGATCGCCGAATCCCCGGTTGACATCAACATGGCGAAGCAAGTGAACATCCTTGCCCTCGATATCGGCTTCCCGCCGGAGAACATCCTGATCTACCCGAGCACCGGCGCCTTGGGCTATGGGATCGAGTACGTCTACTCGATCATGCAGCGGCTGCGAATCGCCGGGTTGAAGGGTGACAAGGTGGTCGCGATGCCGATCCTCTGCGACATCGGAATCGAGGTGTGGGGGGTGAAGGAGGCCAAGGCCTCTGAAGGGGAGGTCCCCGAGTGGGGCGATGCGAGGAAACGCGGCCCCATGTGGGAGGCCGCGACCGCCTATGTCTATCTCCTCGCCGGGGCCGACATCCTGATCATGCGCCATCCTGAGGCCGTCCGGGCGACCAAGGAGACGATTGCCCGGCTGATGGGTGGAGGTGGGACGTCATGATCCTCATCGGGGAGCGGATCAATGCCGGGTTCAAGGACATCGCGACGGCGATCCGGGAAAAGAACGAAGCCCCAGTGCAAACGTGGGCCAGGAAGCAGGCGCAGCGCGGGGCCGACTACCTCGACGTCAACATCGGCGCCGCCTCGAGAAATCCGGAGGACATGGCCTGGCTGGTGGAGACGGTTCAGGCGGCCGTTCCCACCAAGATCTCAGTTGACTCTACCAACATCAAGATCCTCGAGGCCGGCCTGGAGGCCCGCGACGGCCGTGGAGCGTTGATAAACTCCACCACCGCCGACCCCGGGAAGCTGGAAAAGTTGGTGCCACTCGCGGTCAAGCACAACGCGAGTCTGCTCGGGGTGGCGATGGACGAGCGGGGAAGTCCACCGGACGCCGACCGGCGGGTGGAGAACGGTGCGATGATCTTCATGACCGCCGTGGAAGGCGGCCTCGACCCCGACCGAATCATCCTCGACCCAATCCTCATGCCGCTCAAGTTCATGCAGGAGCAGGCCAGGCACGTGTTGGAGACGATCGGCCAGTACACGAACCTCTCCGATCCATCGCCGCACATCTCCGTCGGGCTCTCCAACATCGCCTCCAAGACCACGCAGCGGAGCCTAATTCTTCGCACCTTCCTCGTGATGGCCATAGGACAAGGGCTCGATGCGGCGATCTGTGACGTCATGGATGATGAGCTCATCGCGGCGATTGCAACGGCAGAGCTGATCTTAAACAAGGAGATCTACAGCGATTCGTACGTTCGAGCGTTCCGACTTAAGGCGGGAGCGAGCGGATAGACAGATTGGCGCAAGGCTTGGAGAGAGGAGATCGGATGGCCGATGAGAATCAAGGAGAGCTGACCGCAAGGCTGACTCCGATTCTGGACAGGTACGAGGGAAGGAGAGGCGTGTTGGTTTCACTCCTACAGGACGTTCAGGCGGAGTTCGGCTTCCTGGAAGAGAAGGTTATGTCGACCGTCGCCGAGGCTTTGAAGCTCCCGCTCTCCCACCTCTACGGGGTCACCTCATTCTACTCCCAGTTCTACTTCAAGCCCAGGGGCAAGCACATCGTCCGGGTGTGCACTGGGACGGCGTGCCACATCCGCGGCGCTCCGGCCATCCAAGCCAGACTGGAGGATGAACTGGGCATCTGTGCCGGAGAAACGACAGCGGACGTAGTCTTCACCTTGGAAACCGTGAACTGCGTGGGCTGCTGCGCGTTAGCGCCGGTAGTGACGGTCAACGATCGTGTACTGAACCGGCGGGAGCAGCGGAAGCTCTCGGGCTGGATCCGTGAACAGAGGGCGCCATGAAGCGGCTGCGAAGCGTTGACGACTTCGTCTTCTTCCGCGAGGAACTCGGTCGCGAAACGAAGGACCAGACGACGGTGCGGGTCTGCAGCGGCACCGGGTGTCGCGCTGCCGGGGCCGCCGAAGTCCGGGAGGCGTTCGTCGAGGAGATCGAACGGCAGGGCGTAGAAGCCCGCGTTACCACCTCGGGGTGCCAGGGCCTGTGTCAACGCGGACCACTGGTCACGATCGAGCCGCAACGGCTGTTCTATCAACATGTTCATCCGTTCGACGTCCCGGCGATCGTAGATCTCACCCTGAAACGTGAGCGCCCCATCGAACGGTTACTTCATCGGACGCCTGACGAAAAGATCATGTCGTGGCGGGACGATATCCCTTTCTACAAAAAGCAAGAGCGCGTCATCTTGAGGAACTGCGGTCGAATCGATCCTACGGACATCCGAGACTCCATTCGGGTCGGAGGGTACAGCGGACTGGCCAAGGTTCTTGCCGAAAAGGCGCCGGAGGAAGTGATCGCAGAGATCAAGGCCGCGGGGCTCCGGGGACGGGGCGGAGCAGGCTTCTCCACCGGCCGGAAGTGGGAGCTGTGTCGAAGCCAGCGGGGTACTCCAAAGTACGTGATCTGCAACGGCGATGAAGGAGATCCCGGCGCGTTCATGGACCGCAGCATCCTCGAGGGCGACCCGCACTCGGTGATCGAAGGGATGATCGTCGCCGCGTATGCCATCGGCGATGTGACCGAAGGCTTCATCTATGTGCGGGCTGAATACCCTCTGGCCGTCAAGAATCTATCGATCGCCATCGCTCAGGCGGAGGAGCTGGGACTCCTCGGGAGGAACATTCTTGGCAGTGGTCTCAACTTCCACATTGAAATCAAGCGGGGGGCAGGCGCGTTTGTGTGCGGGGAGTCCACCGCACTGATGTACTCGATCGAGGGAAGTCGTGGGATGCCGCGCCAGACACCACCACGTTCGGTGGAACGCGGCCTGTGGGGGAAACCGACGGTGCTGAACAACGTGAAGACGTTCGCGTTGGTCCCGATGATCGTGAACCAGGGAGCCGATTGGTTCGCCGGGATCGGTACGGAGCGCTCCAAGGGGACGCAGGTGTTCGCCCTCACAGGCAAGGTGCAAAACACCGGGCTCGTCGAGGTTCCGATGGGGATCACGATCAGGGAGCTGGTCTACGAGATCGGTGGAGGGACACTGGGAGATGGTCGCTGCAAGGCAGTACAGATCGGAGGGCCGTCCGGCGGCTGTATCCCAGAGAATCTGTTTGACACCCCGATCGACTTCGACTCGCTACAGGAGATCGGAGCGATGATGGGCTCCGGCGGTCTCGTCGTGATGGATGAGTCAGACTGCATGGTGGCCATCGCCCGTTACTTCCTCGCGTTCACGCAACAGGAGTCGTGTGGAAAGTGTCCTCCCTGCAGGATCGGGACCTACCGTATGCTTCAGATCATGGACCGGATCGTGGAAGGAAAGGGAGAGACCGGAGACATCGAGCGACTCCAAACACTGGGCCGAGAGATTCAGGAGACAGCGCTCTGCGCTTTGGGACGATCGGCACCGAATCCGATTCTTACCACAATTCGTCACTTTCGAGAGGAGTACGAGGCGCACATTCACGAGAAGCGATGCCCGGTCGGCGTCTGTTATTCGCCGGGTAGGTACCGGATTCTAGAGGAGGAATGCCTGCACTGTGGATTGTGCATGGACGTGTGCGAAGAGGAGGCGATCTGGTCAGGACGCCGCGGGTATACGATCGATCCTGACGAGTGCATCGGCTGCGGACGATGCCGAGGCGTGTGTCCCGCCGAGGCGATCGTGGTAGAGGAACAGGTGACCGCATGAGCTCAGAAATACCTGCTAAATGCGAACCGACGCGAGTGCTTGAGGCGTTGAAAGAGTTCGCCAACGATGCAATGTGCGATCGATGCCTCCCTTGTCCGATCGCAACAAGGCAAGCGATTGCGCTCCTGGAGCGCGTGGTCGGTGGTCGGGGAGAAGCGGAGGATCTGGCGCGTCTGACGCGGATTTCGATCCGGCTTGCAGACGCGGCCCGCTGTCCACGCGGCGAGGAGACCGCAAACGCGTTAGGAGAGTCCTTGCAAAACAACAAGGAGGAATACGAGGAACACCTCGCGGGGCGGTGTGCGTCCGGTACGTGCCGAGCGTTGGTCCGCTTCCGCGTGGTGCCAGAACGCTGCACCATGTGCGGGCTTTGTCAGGAAGCCTGCCCTCGTGGGGCGATCGTGGGAGCACCGTACGTGCCGTACCTTGGAGACAACCGACCGTACGTCATTCGAGAGAAGAAATGCGACGGCTGTGGACGGTGTGTTGAAGCCTGTCCGGCGCATGCAATCGAACGGGTCGTTAAGGAGTGGCGATGTCAAAACAGATCACCTTAAACATCGACGGACAGACGGTCACGGTCCCGGAAGGGACGACCATCCTCGAGGCGGCGGGGATGGCGGAGATCGAGATCCCGCGATTATGCTACTTCGAAGGGCTTCCACCCAGTGGGACCTGTCGGCTATGCCTGGTGGAGATCGAAGGGCAAGAACGGCTAGCCGTGTCCTGCACGCAGCGGGTCAAAGAGGGCATGGTCGTGCATACGCGCACAGAGCGAGTGTCGGAAGCGCGCAGGTTCGTGCTCGAGCTCATCTGGTCCACGCATCCCGGGGACTGCACCACGTGTGAGAAGAGCGGGGCGTGCGATCTGCAACGCTACACCTACGAGTACGACGTCGATAAGGCACGATACCCAATGTACGTGCCGGAGGGATCCCCCGGTACGCACGACGATCCCCTCATCGAACGAAACTTAAGCCTCTGCATCCTGTGCGGCCGCTGCATACGCGTCTGCCGCGAACAAGGCCAAGGGATTCTTGACTTCATGCAGCGTGGAATGGCCACCGTGGTGACCACGTCATTGGACAAGCCACTCCTTGAATCGGGGTGCGATTTTTGCGGCAGTTGTATCGCCGTGTGTCCGGTGGGCTGTTTGGTGGAGCGGAACCGCAAACTCAGAGGGCGAGAGTGGGAGCTCGAGCCAAAGGAGACGCGCTGCGGACTCTGCAGTTTGGGGTGCGACCTCGTCATCGATGTGGCTCACGGCCGGATTGTCCGGACGCGCCCGGGAAAAGATGGATATTTGTGCGTACGAGGCAAGTTCGGTTGGGACTTCCTGGTAAGCGAGGACAGATTATCGCAGCCGCTCGTCCGGGACGGAGATGCATTCAGAGAGTGCAGCTGGGATGAAGCACTCAACACCGTTGCCCAACACCTGGCTAAGATCCGGGAGGCCCGGGGCCCCGACACCGTAGGGGGGGTGATCGGAGGACACGTTTCGAACGAAGCCATCTACCTGTTTGGGAAGCTGTTTCGGGCAGGCGTAGGGACAAACAACGTGGACAGCGCGGCCGGCCTTGCTGGGGCGAATGTAGCTGCGCAGGTACTCGATGCATTCGGTAATCTGAGGCCATTGTCCTCGGCAGCAGACCTGGAGCGCGCGAAGACCATCCTCTCCGTGGGACCGGAGCTCGGTGAGTCCTATCCGCGGGCCCGGTTGGCGATCAAACGCGCCGTCGGGAAGGGCGCGAAGCTTATCGTCGTCGATCCATCGGAGTCTGAATTGGCACGGCTCGCTACCATACACCTCAAGCCGAAGGCAGGAACGGAGGTCGTCGTACTCGAAGGGGTAATCCGTACACTGATTGACGAGGGTCTCCACGACACGGAGTTCCTCTCCTCGTGTGAGGGATCCTCGGAGGGCACGATGAGCGTAGGTTCGTACGACGCTTCACTGACCGGAATCGCCGATGCAGAGGTTCAAGAGGCCGCGAAGCTGTTTGCCAAAGGCAGGGCCGTCATTGCGCTGTCCGACTTACGAGAGGAGACGGTCGCGCGTGCCTTAGCCCTCCTCATGCTGACCGGAAGATCGAAGCACGGACTCCTGGCTCTCTTCCCGATGGCCAATCCGTGGGGCGCTGCGATGCTCATCCGAGGAGATGCCATCCCCGAAACTGCGGGTCTCTCAGCTCAGCAGATGCTGGACAAAGATTCACCGATCGCCGCCCTCTATGTGGTGACAGCGGATCCCGTCGGCTCATTCGGGGGAAAAGATGGTGTAAAAGAAAAGCTTTCGAGCCTCGAGTTCCTGGTCGTCCAGGATCTCTTTCTCACCAAGACGGCCCAGCTAGCCGACGTGGTCCTTCCTCTCAATGGTTTCCTCGAAGAGGAGGGAACCGTCTTCGGTGCAGGCGGGAAGCTGTTAACGATGACCGCTGCGGCGCCGGCGAGGCACCCTCCGCTTTGGCAGGTGTTTTCCAAATTGAGTGAACGTCTGGATCACGCGATGGGCTATCGCTCCATCCGTGAGATCCGGACCAAGGTCAAAGAGTTGATCAGCGAGGGAAAAGAGGGACCGACGTATCGATTCCCCTCACTCACCGACAAAGGCGATACACGCGCAAAAGGTCTCCCACCGTTCTCCAGATTCAGTCTTCCGGAGACGTCCTGGTCAGCTCGCTCCCAGATCTCTACGCTCACCCCCGCTCAGGAGGCAACATTGGATTCGAATCCGGCCAACACCGAGGAGGTGGCCAAATGACGGCCCAAAGCGAAAGCGACCGTACAGGAGTCACTGAGGTGACCTCGGTAACTCAGATGGAATGCACGCCTACCGTGTTTGAGAGAGCACAGGCGCACAAACCCTGCCCGTTTGGATCCGGCGGCACGTGCTGCCGGGCCTGCTTCATGGGTCCCTGCCGCGTTGTGGAGGGCAGAAAGGGACGAGACGTTGGCGTGTGCGGGGCCTCGGCCGCCTCCATCGCGGCGAAGAACTTCAGTCGAATGACCGCCGCCGGCACGTCGGCTCACTCGGATCACGGTCGGGAAGTCACACAGTTATTCCTTGCTACCGCTCGGGGGGAAGCACCGGGCTACGAAATCCGCGACGAACGGAAGCTTCGGATGCTCGCCCGCATCTTGGGAATTGAAGGGAACGAC
>Ga0114921_10001089_pt1 | contig 12202 bp, 15 predicted proteins | sample BentaG_FD_87016 | JGI IMG/M metagenome (GOLD analysis project Ga0114921, IMG submission 87016) | Deep subsurface microbial communities from South Atlantic Ocean to uncover new lineages of life (NeLLi) - Benguela_00093 metaG | ecosystem: Environmental > Aquatic > Marine > Oceanic > Sediment ...
CTGTCCGAGATCGAGCTCGTCTTTGCGCCCGAATGAGTGGAGGATCTGGGTCTTAACCTTCCCTGTTTTCCCGTCGCGGTATCCTTCGACCAGCTGAAGGTAGACAACGTCAGGGCCGTGCTTCCTTGATGACGTAACTTCACGGATGTACATGTCCAACATTATACACGAATATTAACCTCGTGTCAAGAGATAACCTGCTAATCCGTGTACAACAAGTTTGGCGCCAAAGCCAACATTTAAGAAGCGGAAAGCCCGTGATTACGTCACTCAACCTCGTGGCATGTCGTATTCACTGTCGAACGCCTGTTTAGCATCACTCTCTGCGGCCTTTAGCAATGCCTTTCCCATTCCCCTCTTCTGGAAGTTTCCTCTCCCCTTTTTGTAGCCGTGTACCCATATGCAATAGATGAGGTGGAGTTCCTGCCCTTCTACAAAAGTGTGCTCTATCGGGGCATACTGGATCATCCCTCCTACTTCTCCGGTGTCATCGAGGGCCAGCTTTACCCCGAGGCCTTGATCCTTCATCTTCTCGTACCACGCTCGTTTGTGATCTCCCGCCTCCTTCATCTCCTCCGACCAGTCTTCGAGGCAGAAGAAGTACAGTTCCTTTCGATCATCAGTCAGATCGACGATTTTCATGGTTTCACCTCTTCCTTAAGTTTCCCATAGCCTGCCACAGTCTTCCTGTGCCCCTCTGAACGCCACGAGCGTGCACCTTGGCGCCGGTTGAAGTCAAATTTGGCAATCATTACCTTGTGGACGTCTGATCGACCCCCTCCCGGGCGCGGAGGTTCTTGCCATGAGAATCCGGGCATGACACAATGCAACAACGAAATTAATACCGATTACGTCATCGAGGAGGTGTCACTTCAAAGTGGCGGTTTCAAGGATTTCTGTCAAGCTATCAGCCGACGGGGGTATGAGCGATATCACTGATCACGTGCAGGGAGAGCTTGAGAAAACGGGCTTTGCCGAAGGGATAGTGACCGTGTTTATGTCCGGTTCAACCGGTGCGGTTACGACGATTGAGTACGAACCTGGATTGGTGAAGAATGACCTGCCCGAGGCGCTGGCGCGGATCGCTCCGGCCGACATTCCCTATGAACACCACAAGCGGTGGGGCGATGACAACGGTCGGGGCCATGTGAAGGCCTCCATCATGAGCCCGAGCCTGGTCGTTCCTTTCACTGAGGGTGAGTTGATGTTGGGAACCTGGCAACAGATTGTGGCCATCAATTGGGACACCCGTCCGCGAACGAGGGAGATCATCCTTCAGATTATGGGAGAGCATACCCGTCCTTCTCCCAAGTAGAGTTGAATATCACTACCCGTCGGCCGCCACCCGCTCGTAGATCGCCTCGTACTGTGGGACGATCTTTCGATAATCAAAGAGCTTCGCTGCACGCTCCCTTGCCGCACGGGAAAACGCCTCTTTGCGCGTGCGGTCCGCGAGGAGGTCTATCGCGAATCGTGCCATCTGTTCAACATCCCCGACCGAGGCAAGGTAGCCCGTGACCCCGTGCTCGACGACCTCGGGGAGCCCTCCAACGTCAGTTGCTATAACCGGGATTCCGCTTGCCATTGCCTCCAACGCGACCAGTCCGAAACTCTCGGTCTGGCTTGGGAGAAGGAGAAGATCAGCTGCTTGTAGGATAGGCGCAACCTGGTTGACGACTCCGACGAAGGTAACGCGGTCAAGGATCCCGAGCTCAGCCGCGGTCTGCTCCGCGACAGGAGCATCTGGGCCATCTCCGACTAAAATCAGCCGCGCATCCAGCACCGCGCACACCTTGCTAAACACGGTCACTACGTCTCGTACACGTTTAACCGGACGGAAGTTGGAGATGTGCATCAGGGTCACCTGTCGGTCGGAGTCACGTCGGGGGATGCACGGCGGGATCTTACAATCATAGCGCTCCGGATCGACGAAGTTATAAACGACATCGATGGAACGCTCGATCCCGAACTGACGCACCGTCTCCTGGCGCAAGAAATGAGAAACCGCTGTTACTGCGTTGGAGTCTTCGATGGTCAGTGCCGTCACCGGCTTGAACGAGGCGTTATTGCCTACAAGCGTAATGTCCGTCCCATGTAGCGTCGTTACGACCTTGAGCCCTAGTTCTGCTGTGATCTGCCTTGCCAACATTGCCGCCGCCCCGAATGGAATGGCATAATGGACGTGGAGGATCTCGAGGTGCTTCATACGCGTCACCTCGGCCATCTTCGAGGCCAGGGCCAAGGTATAAGGGAAGTGCTTGAGCAGTGGGTACTCCTCGATCTCGACCTCGTAGAAGCTAACGCGTGGCGGCAGATCCGTCAGCCGAAGTGGTGCCGCGTAACTGATGAATGCTACCTCATGTCCTCTTTCCGCTAAGTGCTTACCCAGTTCGGTAGCGATGACCCCGCTTCCTCCGTGCGACGGATAGCACGAGATACCAATCCGCATACTTCCCCCTCAGAACGACGAGAATTGCAATTCCAACGGGTCCTCAACCTCCAACGATCCACGAATCAGAAAGCCTTCTCCATACCTCTTGCCAATACGTGACCCATAGTACGCCATCCTGCTTCGGATCGACCAGTCGATCTCGTGCGAGGTGAGCTGGGTGGGTGGATCGGTCGACGCGTCCAGGTTAAACTGAGTCGCGTAGGCACGGATCGCGGACATCTTCTGCTCAAATTGCGCTGTGATATCGACAATAAATGACGGATCGAACTCCTGCCACCCCATGTAGTAAAGGATTTGGGTGGGACGATGGCTTGGTTGGCCAGTGTCGTAGCGGGGAAGCCCGGCGAGGAACATTCCTTCGTAGGCGATCTCGCTCGCATGCGCATGATCGGGGTGGCGGTCTTTCCAATAAGGGATAAGAATCAATTTAGGTCTCCAACGGCGTGTGACTTTCACGACCTTGTGCTTCGCCATGGCATCCACCTGTAGGTTTCCATCCTGAAGCTCAAGGTTCTCTCTCGCGGTTGCGCCGAGGATCTCCGAAGCCTTGGCAGCTTCAAGCCGACGCGTCTCTACGGTTCCACGGGTTCCCAACTCCCCTTGCACCATGTCCACAAGCACGATCGAACGCCCCGCATCCACAAGCTTGATAAGCGTTCCTCCACAGCCAATCTCGATATCGTCCGGATGGGCTCCAAAAGCGAGTACGTCGACCTCAGCCATGGTCCTCCTCCATGCAGATTATATGGTGCGAGAAATCATCGAGCTTCCCCATCGAGAAGAGTCGTTTAAGGAAGTCATTACCATATTGATTGATGAAATGTGGCAAGGGAAAGATCCTCTCTTGGGGCCTTTCCCTGGGACGTAGAATGTTGCGAAGCTGCCGCAACTGCTGGGGAAAGAGTCCGCGCTTGGCTAGCTCCGCCCTGGCCGTTTTCTTCTCCAAGCGATCGATCCCTCGAAGCGCGGCGACGTGCGTGTTCGCCCACGCTCTGTCCAAGCCTGGATCGATCCCCTTTAGCAGTACGCTTAAGGGGGCCATAGCCTCGGAGAGATCTGCCCGTGCCTTGGAGAACGGCTCCCTAATCCGGGGGGATAAGAGCTTGCGAGTTGTCCTGTCCGGGTCGAAGGTAACATCTAGTATGGCCTGCACGCTCGTCTCCCAGCGTAAAAGGAGCTGATGCTCCTCGGGCGAAAGCACAGTGTAGCTCTTTCGGGGGAAAAGCAGTGGCTGGGGCAACTCAAATATCTCATACAGCGGCCGGAGCATGGCATGGTAGGCGATTTCTCCCGGTCCTAGTACGCTCGCAAGGACTGGAAACAGGGCATCCGCTAGCAGTGGCCGGAGCGCCGCATCAGGAGAGTAACGTTCAGGGTGATCCACTACTGATGAGAGGTGCTTTGAAGGAACGTCGACACGCACCCGCCGACCGTCGTCGGCAAGGGTGTAAAGGCCCCCAGCCCGGCCTGGGAGTGCCAGTTGATAGCCTACACTACGAAGCTTCTCTGCAACATTCCCGAGTGCCACTTGGATATCTCTATGTCGCTTTAGGGCGTCAAGGAAGAAAGGACAAGCCGGACTACGCAGGAGCGCGGGATCAACCAGGATAAGGCCGTAGTCGGAGAAGAGCCGCGACCAGATGCGGGCATGCCAGGTGCAGTAATTCTCACCATCCTCAGGCGCAAACAACTCTTTGGCATTCCTAAGATTGGGTCCAGGGATGACGGCGCCGAAATACTCGCTGTAGGCGTCAACAACCTCCTTGCTCAACGGGAGATCATGGATCGGTCTTCCTTGCTCCGCCCATGTGAAGCGAACCGCACTGACCTCTCCGTCGCGTTTAAGGAAGAAAACGCGGTTGATCTCCGTGAAATCGTGATCATCGCTGGCAAGCCAGAACAGGGGGACCACCCGGGTTCCAAACTCCCTTTCAAGATGCTTAGCAAGCCGGATAGTGGTGATGATCTTGTAAGTCGTAAAGCATGGCCCGCCAAGGAAGCCAGCCTGTTGACCAGCGATAACGCAGAACGTCGAATCTGCTCGCAAGGCGGCGAGATTCTCCAGTGCTGCATCACTAGCTTGAAGACGCATGTTGTAGGTCTCAAGTAGTGAACAGACCTCGGCGCGGGGGTAGTTAACTTCCTTGCGGGCAGCAAGGGCCAGCCCGAAATCCCTCGGCCGATGCGCGAAGAAGGAAAGTGCATCTTCTCTTCCTGCAATGTAATCAAGATAGAGATTGTTGTCCGTATAGATGACGCGTTGCTCTACGTTTTGAATCACGTTTTCCCCTCTTTTTTGGCAACAATAACGAGCTTTCTACTTAAAGGCCCGTGTGGCTCACCCCGAAGGGAGCCATAGTGGCGTACCTCGACGAATCCTGCCTTCCGCAGCATCGCTTCCATATCAGAGGGTGCGTACATGCGCACCGATTCATGGTAGACTTTCTCCTTGCCACTTGAATCGACAAGGTGTACCGTCTTCTCCACTCGGAGCCGGTCTGCGGTCAGGCGCCGCTCGATACACAGACGTCGTCCCCCCGCGTTTCGCTCCTCCGCCAAGGTCAGATGAGCGATCACCCAGTCTCGATTGAGGTAATCGATCAAGAAGCATCCTCCAGGTCGAAGGGCGACTTGCACCGCAGAGAGGACCGCAGCGTTCTCCTCGTCGTGCTCAAAATACCCGAAGGACGTGAACAACGACAAGACAGTCGCGAAATGCCCGACGAAGGGAATCCGGCGCATATCCGCCTGGACAAGCTTGACATCTCGGGCCCCTATGCCTGTGAGGCGTTTGGAAGCGATATCGAGGAGCTCAGAGGACAGGTCAAGTCCCGTCAGTTCACGAAATCCAGCTTTGTGCAAAGCGACAAGATGACGCCCTGCTCCACAGCCCAAATCCAGCAACGGAGCCCCCTCTTTGGGGGCGATCAACCGAATGATTGCTTCAACATCCTCTCGAGCCTCTGAAGCGTCCCTGTGGGGATAAAGCGCCAAATAGTCGCGGTTGAAACTGCGAACGTACCAATGACTCATGGGATCCCGTGTGCTTTCTTATATGCATCCCAGTTGCTCTTCAGGTGGACGAACGCCTCGAAATTCGGCTGAATGAGGAACGGATTCATCTGTCGTTCCTTTCCGATCGTCGATTGTGGAGCGCTTCCATAGTCATGTCCTGGAAATACGCGGGTGGTGTCGGCTAGAGAAAGAAGCTTGTTGTGTAGGGATTCGTACTCAGCCCTTGCCCCCTCACCGAAATCGGTTCCTCCTACCTTGCCCACAAAGAGCGTATCCCCGGTGAAGACCGCATCTCCCACAACGATGCAGATCGAATCCTCCGTATGACCGGGAGTGTGAAGAATCCTCACTTTCAGGCTTCCCAAAAGGAAGCGCGCTTCGTCCTCGACGCGAATGCCTGTCATCGGATCAGTGCGTCCTAAAAGCAGGGGCAGCCTTCCCGTGAGCCGTTCTACCACCTCGTTTCCGTTAGTATGGTCGAAGTGATCATGAGTAACAAAGATATAGATAATCTCGAAGTCCTTACCTTTTGCGAAATCGACAATCTTCTCAGGAGAGAACGACGGATCGATTACGAGTGCCTTGTTGCTCGACTCATCGGCGACCAGGTAGCCAAAGTTGCGATCTCCGCCCGTGGGAAATTGCTTGACATACATTTTTGCTTGCTCCTTTTGCGGATAGCAGACTCATCTCTTGCGAAAGAGTGTAAGACGACCTACATCGCTACACAAGGATGCATTATGCATGAGGTTCATCGCGCTCTTGTTTCCCCGCCTGGACCAGCTGGAGGAAACTGCGCTTAAGGCCTGCCTTGCTGACAACGGCTTTCACCTGGAGCACTACGAACGTGGCCGTGACATGGGCGGAATGATGAGGTACTGTAAGGCTATCGCCCGCAAAGGATAGCGGTGTGGGTCCTTGTTAAGAGATGCTGGGATTCACATGTCTTCACCGGTGTGGCAGTCAATGTGCTTCTTGGACTCGTTTAGTTACCAGTTTCATCCCGTGATCGAGTAGCGCATCGCGGATTCCCTCTGCCGTCCACTCGCGCTGGCCATCAAGGACGATCGCGTCAGGGTTATCGAGCAACCACTCATCGTGAAGGGCTTCCAGATCGCGGAGATAGGAGAGCGTCAGGCTCGCTTCTTCCTCTCGACCGCGCTCTCTAATTCGCTTAAGACACACATGGGCTGGCGTTCGCAAATAGACGATCACATCGGGCTCGGCCCAAACAGCATCCTCCAGCCAGTCCCACAGGCAGCAGTATAGCTGCCACTCTGTATCGGTCATTAAGCCTCTGTGATAGCAGTTCTTGGCGAAAACGTAGCGATCGCAGTAGATCGAACGCTCCAAGACAACGGCCCGATGTTCTGTCTCCTTAAGAAATTTAGACCACGTCATCGCCCGGGTGGTAAACGCCGCGAGCTGGAACGTAAATGACCAGCGCTTGGGATCCTGATAGAAGAGTTCCAGCAGATTCGATGCAAACCCCTCTTGCCATGCGGTGACCGGCTCTTCGACGAACCCAAACAACCCGGACGCCCTCAGGCGGCGTCCGACCGTGCTTTTCCCAGCAGCGATGTTTCCCTCAAACAGGATTAAAGTGTCGGAGTTGCTCACTTGCCCCCCCTCTTCCCAGCACCTACGCGGAGCATAGCACGATCGCCATCACAGGGCAAAACATAGGCGACAGCAAAGCCGCCTTTCTATCCCTACAGTCACTACAACCGATGCACCTTTAGGAAGTTGGTCTTCCCCCCGCCACCCAAAGGAAGTCCACCCGTGACTACCACAAGGTCTCCCTGCGTGGCAAGGCCGAGCTCCAACACAGTGCGCTGTATCATCTGGAGCATCTCGTCTGTATTCTCGATTGGCTCCACGAGCACTGGGATAACCCCCCAGGTCAGAGCAAGCCGCCGCCAGACTGTTTCGTTTGGGGTAAGCGCGACGATCGGCTCGGTGGGACGCTCCCTGGCCACCTGCCGTGCTGTGTAACCACTCCACGTGGAGGTCACAATCAGGCGGGCACCGATCTTCCTGGCTACCCTGGCCGTAGCGTCGCTGATCGCATTAGTGATGGGGTGGTTTTGTTTCACCGCGGTGAAGTCCACCTCATCCGTTCTACGAAACACCTCTTTCTCTACCGTGTTTGAGATCTGAGCGATCATTTCGACCGCCCGTACCGGGTAGCGGCCCACTGCGGTCTCACCGGAGAGCATCACCGCATCGGTGCCGTCGAGGATGGCGTTGGCCACATCGCTTGCCTCGGCCCGGGTAGGACGCGGATGATCGATCATCGACTGCAGCATCTGTGTGGCTGTGATCACAGGTTTCCCAGCACTGTTGCACTTGCGGATGATCGCCTTTTGGTGAAGCGGCACTTCCTGCACCGAGACCTCAACCCCGAGATCGCCACGCGCTACCATCACCGCGTCAGCCGCGTCGAGGATCGCGTCGAAGTTGTCCAGTGCCTCCCGCTTCTCGATCTTGGCTACGATCCCTACGTCGGGCTTACCGTCAGCCAGATGCTGGATGAGCCAACGTAGCTCCTGAATCGTTCTCGCGCTCCTCACAAAGGAGAGGGCAAGGAAGTCCACTCCTTGATTCAACGCGAAGAGGGCATCGTCGCGATCTTTGGGCGTGATCGCCGAGATGTGGGGTAACTCCCCCGGAGGGGTGATCCCCACATGCGAGCGCAGCTCGCCCCCTACGACGACTTGGCAGATCAGTCGATCGGATTCCTTCTCCTCCACCGTGAATTCAAGCGTGCCGTCGTCAAGGAGGAGTGTTGACCCAACGCTAACCCCGTCGATCACTTCAGGATGAGGCAGGTGAATCTCGTCCCTCTCCTTGCTCGCCTTCCGGCTGGTCAATACAACTCGGTCACCTCTCCTCAATACAAGCGGCTCGGACTCGATTGTACCGATACGAAACTTCGGACCCTGCAAGTCGGCCATCACGGCCACCGTGGCGCCTTCATCCTGCGCCAACCGTCGAATGGCAGCGATGTCAGAGGTGTGCTCATCGTTGGTTCCGTGCGAGAAGTTGATTCGTGCCACATCCATGCCAGCACGGATCATCGCTCGAAGCGTGACCTCATCGCGGGATGCAGGCCCAATCGTACAGACGATCTTAGTTCGTGTGCGATCCATATCAGCCTTCACGTAACCCTCCTTGAGCGAAAGTGCGGGTGGGAATCGTGAGCAGACGGCGAGCAACCGGATTTCTCCAGCCGTGGTATCTGCCTACACCAACCCTCGATGAATGATACAGCCTCATGCGAGTTCCTGCCGCCTATCTTTCCTACCTTGTAGGTTCCAGTCAAAACCTATCCAGTTAGTCGCGCTGGCTTGTGGCTCGCAAAGACAATATCATGCTTATAATAAGACAGTTTCCGTAGCAGGAGGTCACGAAGTGATCAAACGACTCGATCTTCCTCCCTACACGATCGACCCTCAAAAGCACAGCCGGTACGATGAGCGACAGACGGTCTTCATGCGGCGCTTCTGGGACAGAAAAGCGAGCTTTTACGGAAAGGAGTTCCGGGAGAACGTGGGAGAGATCATCGCTTGCGATAGCCCTGGCTACTCACGCCTTGATTTTGCGAGGATACTCGCCGCATGGACGGTTCATGACTGTTTCAGTGATGCGTTCTCCTGGAAGCGGTTGGGCCAGGCTGATCCAAGCATGATTAAACTCGGTAAACACCCGGTACCGGACCCAGCTCTCATGAGCAAACAGGTCAAAGAAACGGCTCGTATGTACGGTGCGGACCTCGTTGGTATCTGTGAGCTCAATCCGAAGTGGGTCTACTCGCACGATCGAAGCGGGGACCCGATTGAGATCCCTGGGGAGTACAAGTACGCGATTGTGATGGGGATCGCGATGGACAAGGAAGCGGTGATGACCTCGCCGGCGTTCATGTCCGCTGTGGCGACCGGCGTTGGCTACTCGCGCATGGCGTTTACGATCGCCTGTTTAGCCCAGTTCATCCGTAATCTTCGCTACAGTGCGATCCCGATGGGGAACGACACCGCCCTGAGCATTCCGCTTGCCATCGACGCCGGCCTGGGGCAGCTGGGGAGAAACGGCCTTCTGATCACTCCGGGATATGGCCCCTGCGTGCGGATCTGCAAGGTGTTTACCGATCTTCCCTTGAAGCCGGATCTACCGATCGATTTTGGCATTACTGAAACCTGCAAGGATTGCAACAAATGCGCCACGGCGTGTGAAGTGAGAGCGATCAGCTTTGAGCGTGAGCCTTCGTACGAAGTTGCCTGTCCGTCCAACAATGAGGGGATCCTCCGCTGGGCGGTGAATGCCGATCGCTGCTACGAATTCTGGGTGGAAAACGGAGCCGCCTGTTCGAACTGCATAGCTACCTGCCCGTATACTCACCGTAGCGCTACATAGAATACGCGCAAAGACTTGAGGAGGTAAGTTGTCGTCTTTTGCGTTATATCTCGACCAGCTCCAGATCTCGTGCGGTGCGAATCGCTTTTTCTGACCGAAGCAGTGCCACATGGCGATGCGTTCCGCCGTAGGCCTTGGAAGTGAAGATTGTCAGACACCGATCTTCGTATAGGTGCGTCGGCGCATGCGGCTGGTGCGAGCGGACGAGCGCCTTAAGTCCAAGGCGATTTAGGATCGTCTCAAATGCGTCTCGGCCGTACACGGGCCTTCCGAGCGCGCCGGGATCGAGCACGGTTCCAGGTGCGTTCATCCAGTCGCCCCAGGTGATGCGTCGCCAGTCCGATGAGCCAAGCTTGATATTGCGGATCGCCTCGATTGAGTCTGTATCGGGCAATGCGCCGTGCAGGGCAAGTACTCCACTCGGGTGCCAGGCCGCGAACGGAAGGAGCGAGAGCGTCGCAGCGATGCGTTGCTCGTCTTTGGGAGCGAGGCACTGCCAGAAGTCGGCCGGTGAGAATGTCGTCACTGCCCAGCCCTCGTGGTTTCCCATGAGAAGGAAGACCGCCTCAGGGTAAGCTAGTTTCGTTTGCAGGATCAACTCGAGGTTTCCGGCTGAGTCCGGACCGCGGTCGACGTAGTCGCCGAGGAAAACGATCACATGATCCGTGTCGAGGAATCGCTTAAACACCCGCTCGGTCGCCTCGCGATCCCCGTGGGTGTCACCAACGAACACGATCGTCTTATCCTTTGGAAGCTCGATCAGCCGTCCTTGTTTCTCAAAGATTTCTGCCACATCGGATAGCAGTTCTTGTCCTATCATACGGCTTAAGGTTACAGGTTAAGCCACGGAAGGCAAGTGCAGTAGCTGAACATCCAGCTCTCGTTAGGTGAACAGCCTACCGCTTGTGAGTTGTAAGCACTGGTCAAACAAGTAGGCGTACGATCGCCGGAGGTGGGATCGCTCCCAGCGATTGGAGGCTTGAGTGTAGTGCTCACCCATTTAAGAGCCCCTGCTCAGCTCCTTGAAGCTATCCGCGAAGCTACGAACAGAGTCGTTTGCGGGGCTGTCCTTAATCTCGCGTCAGCCAGCTACAGGGATGTAATATACATCACTGTCGTAGCCACTACAGATTCAAGAAAAAAGACTTGACCCCCACATACCGAGGTGAGCTCTCCGATGTCTGGGGAGCTCACCTCAGCAACACTTCAGCTCTAGGCTATCCGCAGGATCTGTTTCGCACGCGCTACATTGTCCACGGTGAGGACGAGCTTATTTCGCTCCACGCCAGCGTACAAAGACTGCACATTTATCCCGTCGTCAGCGAGCCGACGGAGTAGCGTGGCCAGTTCTCCTGGGTGATTGGGAATGTCGATGACCAAAGCTTCGTTTTCCTTGAAGTCCACTGCAAGGTCCTGCAAGATCCTCCGCGCCTCGCCAGGGTCATCGATAGCGAGACAGATCAATCCTGTGTCTTCCGACCCTAGCCCAGTAATCCCGTCGATGTTAATACGCGCCTCGCCGAGTGCTGAGGCAATCTTTGCAAGGGCTCCGGGCTGGTTCTCCACTGTGAAACGCAACTCCTTCATCGTTGGCACCTCCTTCTGTTCCATCATAGCCTTCTCGTACCCGCTCGAGCAAGCCATGACCTCTCGCCTGGTGAGGGACCGCCCCCTGAACGGGAGAAAGGCATAAGTTGACAGGAGGGAGGCACGCTCGCCAGACTACGGTGGTACCCAAAACGAACAGCGAGGCGCTTCAATTACATGGTCAAGGTTCTGGTCTTGCAATCCAACATTGAACTGGCCAGACTGGCGCAGGAGAAGACCCAAGCCTTGTCGTTTGAGATTCTAGATGATCTGAGATCAGCGTCTTGACGCGTATGTAGACATCCCCTTGCAGGATTCAATCCCACCATCCAGAATGACCCAGCTCTACTTTTCAATTGAAAATCCGGGGACACTGACCCTATCTCATAGGTTCGAACTCGGCTTCCGTTTCCCTCAGGGCGCGGCCAGTGAACTGGTTGGTCGAAGCTGTGGATGGCTCCTTATCGGACGGCGACTCCGTCTGGGTGGACCTACGAAACAACTGCTTCATCCCCAAACACCGAGCTTTTGGGGATTGTCTCTCGACGAGATAAGTGTTGTGTCTCCGAATTCCCCAAGAATGAAGATCAGGCCCCACGCTGCTTGTTAAGTGTCAAGTGTAGGCCCGACCCCAGATGTCGAGATGTCGCAACCCGAAACATGCGCGCACCAAGCTCTTCCTCTCTCAAATTCTGCATTAGGCAGGCGCGGCCTCCCTGAGTGCAAAACTCGCCA
>Ga0114921_10001091_pt1 | contig 12190 bp, 10 predicted proteins | sample BentaG_FD_87016 | JGI IMG/M metagenome (GOLD analysis project Ga0114921, IMG submission 87016) | Deep subsurface microbial communities from South Atlantic Ocean to uncover new lineages of life (NeLLi) - Benguela_00093 metaG | ecosystem: Environmental > Aquatic > Marine > Oceanic > Sediment ...
CAAAACCCTACAGATTTAATCTTAAAATATTTTAATTAGCTTCAAGGGGTTAAAAAAAATCACCCTGAAAATCACCTGCCAAGGCCATTTACTGGTTTATTCAATAATGTTAATTTTTATTTCATGACAAAGAGGCGGTGGAGATTTGACCTGTAGCCTAGAGAAAATTGAAATTTAGGGGAAAAGGACATTTTTGTGCTCTTATTTTTTCCTAGATACTCAAATTGGGAAGAATGGGTAAGAAGTAATTTCAAGTCCGATTAATAGACATGATAGACGAATTGAATAATCATTCATCGCTGATTCAGGACGAAAATGTGGTTTGGCGGTTAACGAAAGGAAAATCACCACAAAAATCACCTAAAGAGGTGATTGATTTTACTCTCGATTGTTGCTAAATTTAATGAATGGAAAAGGTGGCAAACTACAGGAAATATAAAAATAGAACAACAATATGTCTTCTTCCATGGGGGAAAAGATAAGATGATAGGTTCAAGTGGTTTCATAAAGAGAGAATGAAATGGCAGGCAAGAAGATTTTAATTGCTGACTACATCGAGGAAAATCTACACTCTTTAGCAAAATTGCTTCAAGCAAAGGGATATCAGATTGTTATGGCGCAGGATGGAATATCTGGACTCGAAAAATTTGAAGCCGAAAAACCAGAGTTGGTCATAACAGAAGCATTCCTCCCTGAAGTGTCTGGTTTTGAGCTTTGTAAAAAGATTGCCTCTGAATATGACGAGGAGATTCCTGTAATAATAATTACTGGAGTTTATCATGGAATAAAATACAAAGACGAAGTTTGTCGTGTTTATGGAGCAGCAGCTTATATTGAGAAACCTTACAAAGAGGAAGAACTCTTTTCTATAATTCACAATCTAGTAGGAAAGGCAAAAGAGGAAGAAATCAAAAAAGAAAAAATAGATTCAGCCCTTGTTTCTGAGGAGAGTCCAGAGGAGAAAATCAAAGAAGATCAAATGAAGATGACTCCGAGAGTGATAGAGGAAGAAGAGATTAAAACTGAATTTAAGGACGACACAGACACCAAGCTAAAGATTTCTATAGGAGATACTGGCATAGAGATGGAAGAGATACCTGACCAAACGAAGGTCAAAAAGATTCTTGAAAAAGAAGAAAAGAAGCTCGAGGAAGAGGAAAAGAAGAAGGAAAGAGAAGAAAAATTTCTCGTTCGAATCGGAGATTATGTCCTTTTAGAAAAAGTAGCTTCTGGAGGAATGGGAACTGTATTCAAAGCAAGAAAAATAGGAGTAGAAGGATTTGAGAAAATATTTGCGATGAAGAGGATTCATCCTCATCTAATAGAAGATAACAAAGAGTTTATTGAAATGTTTATCGATGAGGCTAAACTGGCTGCTCAACTTACCCATCCAAATGTGGTTCAGATTTATGATTTGGGAAAAAAGGACCAATACTACTATATTGTTATGGAACATGTATTTGGAAAAGACTTAGATACTATCTTGAAGAGACTTAGGAGTGAAAATAAAGCGATGCCCTTCCATTATTTAGCTTTTATCGGAATAAATCTATGCCAGGCATTAGACTATGCCCATAGGAAATATGATTCATCGGGAAAATCATTGGGTATTGTTCATAGAGATGTTTCTCCTAAGAATATTTTGATTTCTTTTGAGGGAGAAGTGAAATTAACCGACTTTGGAGTGGCGAAGGCCGCTTCAAAAATTCACCAAACGATGACCGGCTCTATTAAGGGCAAAATCCCTTACATGTCGCCACAACAAGCAAGCGGAGATGAGATTGATCATAGATCTGATATTTTTTCTTTGGGCACGGTTCTTTTTGAAATGGCTGTTGGAGAGAAATTGTTTTCAGCGGAAAGTGAGATGGCCCTTCTTAGAAAAGTCCAAAACGCTCAATTTGTCCCGCCTTCTAAGAAGAATCCAGATATTCCAAAGGATTTAGAGAATATTATTTTGAGAGTTCTTCAATTAGATCCACAGAGGAGGTATCAGACTGCGATCCAGTTGAAGAAAGATTTAGAAAGATTCTTAAGAGATTATAAAGAAAGTATACCCGCTTACTCAGATATAGCTCAATTCATGGTTCGTCTTTTTTCTGATGAAATAGAAGAAAGAAGTCTAATAAAAACTCTGGAGGAGACAAAATCTGTTACAGAAAAAGAGGAAAAGGTTACCGCCGAAAAAATATTGGAGCCCGCTTATTTTCCTGATACTGCGAAGGACACGCTGGCAAAAAAGATGCTGTACAAATTGATGTTGGCTGATGATAACGCTGAAACTCAAAAATTGGTAAATTCAGCTTTGCGTAGAGAAGATTTAAAAATCATCTCATTTTCAGATGGTCAAAAAGTCTTAGACTCCATCGAGCAAATAAATCCAGATATTGTTCTATTAAATCTAACCCTTCCGAAAAAGGATGGTTATGAAGTTTGTAAGTTCATCAAGAATAACAAGAAGTTAACAAATACTACAGTGATATTTCTAAAGGAAGCTTCTGAAAAAATTGATGATAGCAAGATAAAAAAGCTTTCTTACTACGATATTCTCCGAAAGCCGTTTAATCCAAGAAAATTAGCTCAGAAAGTAAATAAAATTATAGAGAATATAGAACATACTAAGCTTCTTTCGGACCACTAGTATTTTTTCCAATTCCAGAATCCATGTTTAATTGGAAGCGTTTCCGTGTAATCGGGGACAATGATCCTTATGAGAATGTTTAATTTTTGAACAATTTCTTCCCTCCGAGTCTTGTTTTTTCGACTAAAATGTATATAATCAAGATATAATAAAAGGAAGGGTTATGAAACATTTTCAGACCGTCCTAATCACTGTTCTTGTCTGCTTTCTCGTATTTTTTTTCATCTACGATAATTATTTAAAGGAAAAAGATGAAATTCAAAGCCTGGAGAAGCTCGGGGATGAGGGACCAATTTCTTTTGAAGAGGCTCAACAGAAAGGTGTCTCCGGAAACATACGGTTGATTTCATATTATCATCCGGATGTTGTTTATACCCAATACCTGGAATACTATGACAAGATATTTAGCGGTGACATCTGGCATAGAAACATATTTACGGTGACTGTAGAAAATAGTGGAAATAATTACAAGACTGTGCTCATCGAAGCTGAGATTCCTGAATACAGTTACGAAGCATGGGAAGAGTTTTCCATCCCGCCAGGAAGCACAGATGTTGTCGGTATTACCCCTGAATTAATCCATTCTAATCTGTATGATCTTAGGGAGATTACGCCAGTACCTCTTAAAGTGAGGATAAAAACAGTAGAAGACGAGGGCGAAGTACTTCTGATCGAGGATATATTCAATATTAAGCTGTCCTCGGTGAATACGGCTGTTTTTCAGATGAGGAATGAAACTCGAAATATAGTGTTGGACCTTAGAGACTACATATGTATCTGGGTAACTCCGAATAGTTATGAAATACAGGATATTTTAAGGACGGCAGCCGATTTTCATCCACAGCATGCCATCGTAGGTTATCAGATGGTTGGCGGCGTAAATAAGGCTGATGTTGTAAGGAAGCAAGTAAAGGCAGTTTATAAAGCGCTGCAGTCACTAGATATTGCCTACATATCTAATCCGGTCAGCATCGGAGGAGGTCAGAAGATAAAATTCCCCTCAGAAGTGGTTAATACGCAGAGTGCAAATTGCATTGAAGGTGTTGTGTTGATGGCATCAGTTCTGGAAGCAATCGGTCTGGAACCGCTGATTGTCTTTACTGCTAGACATGCTTTTATCGGTTGGAAAACATGGAAGGATTCATCTGAGGCCGAATTTCTGGAAACATCATACATGTGGCAAACCCTGGGGATAGATTTTGAAATTGCCCTGAGGAAAGGAACGGAACAAATCAGAGAGGAAAAGCATAGAGGAAATTTTAAAAACAGAAAGTCAAAAATAACTGATGTAAAAAAGATCCATGGGGAGAAGGGTATTACTCCCTTCTCCTTTGATTATTTCTAAGATCTGATTTCATCCCCTTTCAATCTTTGATCATAAGTTTTCGATTCAAAAGTGATGTCCCCTTTTTATTCTGGACAAACTAGAAAAACTAGATAAACTGGATAGTCAGGAGGCAAGGATGTCCTGGAAATATCTCTTTCTTATCTTTGTTTTATTATTCACAAACATAAATTCAGGTGCATTCAGACAGGCTGATCCATCAAAAAAATCTAAATCTAATCCTGCCGTTGGAGTGCATGGCATGGTCAGCACAGCCCATCCACTAGCAACCCAGGCCGGTTTGGATATGCTCAAAGCTGGTGGCAACGCATTTGATGCTGCTGTGGCTATTGCTTCTGTGCTGAATGTTGTTGAACCTATGATGTCGGGCATAGGTGGATACGGCACTATCTTGGTCTATGATGCAAAAAAGAATAAAGTCCGTTTTCTTGACTCCAGCGGGAAGATTCCTGCAGCGGTTGATTCAGATGTTTTTAGACCGCCTACACAAAATTACAAGGAAAATCGGCGAGGAGCTAAATCCGTCTCAACCCCAGGGAATGTGAATGCATGGGAGGCACTTTCTCGAGAATACGGAAAGCTACGCTGGAGGGATCTTTTCCAACCTGCCATAAAGGTCGCTAGTAAAGGATTTGTTATCGATGAGCGCCTTTCGAGGACTATAAAGCATGCGTATGAATCCTTTCCTGAACACGCCAAGAAATTTTATGGACTTAACAACAGTCCCCTGAAAAAGGGAGAACTTTTGGTCCAGAAAGACTTGGCAAAATCAATGAAGCTTATTGCCGACCGAGGCGCGAAAGCTTTCTACGGCGGTGAAATCGGTAAAGCAATCGATGCTGAAATGCGCAAATCCGGGGGTTTCCTATCAATCAAAGATTTAATCGCAGACCGTGCTGAATGGTGGGAACCCATCAGTATCGTTTACAGAGGTTATGAAGTTTTTACTGCATCACCCCCTTCTACAGCTTTTCCATCACTCATAAGGCTTGGAATGATGAGTCGATTTGATTCCCAAGCTCTTGGGCACAACACCACAGCTTATCTCCACCGTTTTGCTGAAGTTACAAAGCATGCATTCTGGTGCCGCCTGGCCTATGCAGGAGACCCAGAAATCAATCCCCCTCCTTTGAAAAGACTCCTTTCTGCAGCATACTGGAAGAAAAAAGTTGCAGAAATAGCCCCGAACAAGGCAAAGCCGTTTGTCCCTCCTGATGTCCGAATAAAACAGAGTCATAATACAACACATTTTGTGGTGGCTGATAGTGAGGGAAGCATCGTCTGCGCCACTCAGACACTCGGCAATGCCTTTGGCAGTAGAATAATGCCTAAAGGGATAGGTATCTGGTTAAACAATTCGCTTTTTTACTGTACTTTTGAACCGAAGGGGAATCCAATGGATGCCCACGCCGGACACCGCAAGCTATCTGGCGACTGTCCAACCATTATCATGTGCGATGGCAAACCATGGGTCGCCATAGGTACTCCCGGAGGACACACCATCGGTCAGACAGTGCCTCAAATTGTGATGAATATCATAGATTTTAACATGAATATTCAACAGGCAATCGCAGCGCCTAGAATAAGCTTTGTAGAACCGGATGTAATAATAGTGGAGAGAGGTATCCCTGAGTCAGTTCGAAAGGAATTGTCATCGACGGGCCACAAGATACGAGTGGGACGTGGTATTGGAAATGCTCACGGCCTCACAATCGAGTATGATTCAGATGGCAAGATTGTGCAGTTTACAGGCGGAGCTGACCCTCGTGGAACAGGAAAAACTCATGGATATTGATCCACTCGAATTTTATTGGTTGTCACTGTGAGCCCTTATAGGTCTAGATGAACTTCCAGGGCAAGCGACCAACGGGAGCATGGCAATTTCATACAATAGCATCGTCCTGGCGAGGCGCAAGCCGCAGCAATCTCAACAAATATTTTATTTATAGAGGATTGAACAAGCTCCAACTAATTTATTTGTATTGCCAGTCTAGCCGGTCTATTTTTTTTATTTTCTTTGACATTGAGTGTTTCATATGTTATGTTTAGTCCCTAATTAGAGTAGAGGAATTGTTTTCATCTGCGCCTTGAAGAGGCTGGAAATTGGTTAAATAGGAAATACGAATGAACAAGGCAAAGAATGGAGATACTGTAAAAGTACACTACACTGGAAAACTTGAGGATGGTAAAGTATTTGACACATCGAAAGATCGCGAACCGCTTGAATTTACTATTGGAGGCGGAAGTGTTATTCCAGGTTTTGAAAATGGAATTGTTGGTATGGAGGTAGGAAGCAAGAAAGTCGTAACTATCCCACAAGAAGAAGCATATGGGAAGAGGCATGAAGAATTAATATTAAAAGTAAATAAGAATGAGTTTCCTGAGAAAATTACACCTGCTCTCGGAATGGAGCTGCAGCTTAGATACAAGGATAAAACTTCTGTGAGGGCAGTTATTACAGATATAAAGGAAGAGAGCGTGACTCTTGATGCCAACCACCCGTTGGCCGAAAAAACAGTGACTTTTGATGTCGAATTAGTTGAAATTGTATGATATTTTCCCATCTTTTGTTAACTCTTTTGATTCCTTTTCTGGAATATATTAAATAGCTTATTGGAAAAAAAATGAATTTCGCCTTTTTTAATTCATGAATGGAATGTTTAAAATAAGAATGGCCCGGCAATACTCGCGGGTCGGTTTCGCTCTAAAGGATTGTGTCCTTTGCCAGAGTGGCCGCCTGAAGTATGGGACCATGAAAGAAAATTTTATAAGGAGGTCAGTGCTTTGGCAGAAGGAGTCGTAAAGTGGTTTAGTAGAGAAAAGGGATATGGCTTTATCGAGCAAGAAGGTGGTGGAGACCTGTTTGTTCACTACTCCTCCGTCACCATGCCCGGATTCAAGACTCTTACCGAAGGTGACCGGGTAAGCTTTGATGTTGAAGAGAGTGACCGAGGACCTGTGGCTAAGAACGTTAAAAAGGTGTAGTAATTTCCATCAATAGATGTTTGTTCTTATCTAAGGCTGCATAACATCCTATCTTCTACTTATTTATTATCAAGCTAGTTTATTCAGGAGAAATGTAGGGGTTTGAACAAACCCATTCTATCTCCTGCCTTTTCCTTTTTTTTGAAGTTTTTCCCATCTGCATAAAATCCAGGAATCTGGGTCAAAAAGGACAATCGCGAAAATTCTATTTTTATTCATTGTCTTTTCATTATAAATTCACAATCCCCTTTTAATCAATTCATAAACCTTTATTAATAATCTGCTTTGTCCCAAAGTGAGATGATCTAATTGTCATGGCGAGACAACTGCTGGGAGTGTGGCAATCTCGTTGTAGGGGGGTTTGATTCATCGAGCCCTTACTAAACTAGACAAAATCGATATGCAAGATTAAAATAATAGGTTTCTCACATAAAGGAAAGAAATGGAGGGACGAAAAATGAGAAAAATCCTGTCTATGACAATTTTTTTACTTATTGGATTCTTTTTTCTGCCAAACGCACTTCCTCATTGTCAGATTCCCTGTGGAATCTACAACGATGAGATGAGGTTTGAGATGATTAAAGAACACATTCAGACAATTGAAAAATCTATGAAGCAGATTGAAGCACTATCGAAGCAACCAGAGAAAAATTATAATCAGATTGTGCGCTGGGTTCTAAACAAAGAAAATCACGCGGATGAAATAGCTCATACTGTGACTTATTATTTCTTGACCCAGCGAGTAAAGCCAGTTGATAAGGAAGATTCGGAGGGATACAAAGGCTATCTGGATAAGGTAACTCTACTTCATGAAATGCTCGTTCAGGCGATGAAAGCAAAGCAAACCACTGATCTTATCCACGTTGAAAAATTACGCATTCTACTCAAGGCTTTCCAGACAGCCTATTTTGGAAAGGAAGCTGCAGAGCACACTCCTTAAAAGCCATGTTGAAAATGATATTTCTTTTTTGTTTATTGAGATAAAGCTGCCCTGCCCAGCCGCTCAGAGAAGTGGCATCCTCATCTAGCTCAATATGGATTACGTCTTTTATTCTTCGTCTGGGTATTCAACAGCAATCCTTAGGCTGACCTGAAACTCCTTTAACTTGCCGTCTTGTATCGTTCCTCGTTGTTCCAAAACATGAAAAAAATGAACTATCTGACCGGCTTTCAATACCTTTTCAATAGTCTCTTTCACCGCCTCTGAATAACCCAGCGGAGAACTCCCAACAACTTCTTTTATTTTAAACATAATATTCCTCTTTGTTTTTTATCAGTGGACTCCAGGCTCATCTCATTTTCATTTTAGTCATCTGTTTTTATTGAATCAAGCAGAATAAATGAATGAGACTCAAATTTTTGTTTGTTTCCTCGCATTAGTATCTGATAATATTGGACAAAGAGAATCCTAATACTGTACCTTATTTAAGAAGTCAGGAGGAAAAATGAGAAGATCGAAAAAGCTGATGGTAAATTTCATCATAGTAGCTCTTTTAGCTCTGAGTATCTCTGCCGATGAAGGCATGTGGCCCATAAGCGAGATACACAAATTAGACCTTCAGTCAAAGGGGCTTGAGATTTCTCCAAAAGAAATCTTTAATCCTGATGGACTGAGTTTGATTCAGGCTGTTGTCCAGGTTGGGGCAACCGGGTCTTTCGTTTCTCCCGAGGGCTTGATCATAACCAACCATCATGTTGCCTATGGCTCTGTTCAGGCTGCCAGTACCAAGGAAAAGGACTATATCAAACACGGATTCCTGGCCCGAAGCCGGTCAGAAGAAATCCCAGCCAAGGGAAGGACGGCTCGAATTACTGAATCCTACCGCGAAGTTTCAGACAAAGTCCTGAGTGTAGTCAAGAAAGGAATGAGTTTTGCCGAGCAGACCAAGGCAGTTGAGAGGAGAATCAAAGAAATCGTGGCGGAGACCGAGAAGAAAAATCCCAGCAAGCGCGCTGAAGTGGCGGAGATGTTCAGCGGAAAGACTTATGTGCTTTTTATCTACACTTACCTCAAAGACATACGGCTGGTCTATGTTCCTCCCCGGTCTATCGGAGAATTCGGCGGTGATATTGACAACTGGATGTGGCCCCGCCATACAGGTGATTTTTCCTTTATGCGGGCTTATGTGGCGCCTGACGGTTCCCCAGCCGAATACTCTCCTGAGAATGTCCCCTATCGTCCAAAGAAATTCATAAAGATTGCTCCTGAGGGGGTTAAAGAGGAAGATTTTGTCTTTATTCTGGGTTATCCCGGAAGAACTTACCGCCACCGCACTTCTCATTTTTTGGCTTTTGAGGAAGAGGTCCGGATGCCCTGGGTAGCAAATTGGTATGCCTGGCAAATCGATATAATGGAAGGAATGGGCAAGGATGACCGGGCGATTGCCCTCAAACATCTCTCCCGCATCAAAGGGCTTTCAAACACCATGAAAAATTACCAGGGAAAGCTCAAAGGCATGAAGAGGCTCTATTTGGTGGACAAAAAGCGTGAGGAAGAAAAAGCTTTGCAGAGTTTTATTGAAGAGGACAAAGAACGGAAAGCCAAATACGGTGACATCCTAGGAAGAATTGGCGGAATCTATGAGGAAATTCGCAAGCAGGCTGAATACGAATTGATTTTGAATTATCTACGACGCAGCGTGAACATGATTTATTTTGGATACACAGTTTATGAAGCAGCCATTGAGCTCAAGAAGGATGATTTGGAGAGGGAATCCGCCTACATGGAACGCAATTTTCCTCAAACCAAGAAGAGATTGCAGTTGACGTTGAGAAATTATTATGAGCCCACCGATAAAGTAATCCTGAAAGAGATTCTCATGCGAGCAGCTCGTCTGCCAGAGGAATATGATATTGCAGCAATAAATGACATCATTAAAGAGGACGATCCTGAAAAAGCCATCGATGATTTCATAGAAAAAGCCTACTCCAACACAAAGCTCAGAGACCTAAAAGTGTTGATGGAGGCACTTGAAAAGTCTCCCCAAGAACTCAAGAAGATGAAAGATCCCTTTATCCAGCTTGCCGAAGCCTTGTATCCCTCATACCAGAAGCTAAAAGAAACTGAAAGGGCGCGTAAAGGTGCTCTGGATCAACTTTATGCCTGGCTTATTGATATAAAAAAACAATTGCTCAAGAAAGATTTCATCCCAGATGCTAACAGAACACTGCGGTTGACTTTTGGCAGGATTCGCGGATATGAGCCGGTTGATGCTGTCTACTACAGTCCCATCACGACCCTGCATGGAGTCATAGAAAAAACCACAGGTAAAGAGCCTTTTGATACTCCACAAAAGCTCATGGATTTGTTTAAGGCAAAGGATTTCGGACGTTTTGAGTTCCCTGAATTGAAAAGCGTGCCTGTTTGCATTTTATACAATATGGATACAACCGGAGGAAACTCCGGCAGCCCAATTCTAAACGCTCAGGGTGAGCTTGTTGGCGTAAATTTTGACCGCGCCTATGAAGCGACTATCAACGACTATGCATGGAACGAATCCTACAGCCGTTCTATTGCTGTGGATATCCGCTATGTCCTTTGGGTAACTCAAAAGTTTGGTGGAGTAGACTATCTTTTAAAAGAGATGAATGTAATTAAATAAGCTGGACAGGGAAAGAAATCGAGACAAAAGCATAAAAATTTAGACAGTTTAAACCCTTGAGTCAGTCTAGTCAGCATAAAAAAGGTTAATTCAGATCGATGTTGAAAATCAGCACTTTTAATGTAAATTCCATAAGGTCGAGGAAAGACCTCATCATAAACTGGTTGGAACACAGAAATAAGGATATAGATATACTCTGTTTCCAGGAATTAAAGGTAATTGAGGAAGACTTTCCGTATGAAGATTTTGAGAAATCAGGATATAAGTGTGAAGTTTTTATCCTATCTAAGAGAACATCACTCTCCTGATGAAAAAATAATAATAGTCGGAGATTTTAATGTTGCGGTTGAAGATAGAGATGTCTATGATGCAGAAGTTGATCTATGGCCGGAGCGAAGGAGAACTCCAACACCATCAGACCATACCTCAGTCATTGGAATTTTTGACGAGTATTGAACTAAATCGTTTGTGTTTTCGTAATATAATTTGAGGAGGTAAACAGAGATGAGGTCTACGAAAAATCTGAAGATATTACTTTTAACCCTTCTAATCGGAGGAATAGTCGCCTGTGTGAGGACTGGAGAGTTAAGGGAGGAAACACAGAGTGTTCAGTTGGGCGAGGCTAAGTCAGTGGAAATGGAATTAGAAATGGGAATAGGAGAGCTGGAACTCCAGGGAGGAGCCCGGGAGCTTATGGAAGGCACTTTTACCTACAATGTTAAACGATGGGAACCTAAGGTTGTCTACCGTGTTATCGGTGATCGAGGGATGCTTTCTGTTAATCAAGGAAAAACTTCGGGTATTCCTATAGGCAACTTAGAAAACAGATGGGATATTAGTCTGAGCAATGATGTTCCCCTAGATCTTGAAGTCGACTTTGGAGCAGGAGATGGCGAACTTGACCTCCGGGGAATAATCCTGAATTCCCTCAATATTGACATGGGGGTGGGAGAACTAACGCTTGACCTGTCGGGCAAGCGCGACCGCAATCTGGACATAACCATTGATGGCGGAATTGGCAGCGGTACTATCTACCTGCCAGGAGATATCAGCGTGCGTGTAGAGATTGATGGGGGAATCGGTTCTGTTAATGCACCATGGATGAACAAAAAGGGAAATGTCTACACCAATGATGCCTACGGAGAAACAGATATTTCGATGGACATCAAAATAGATGCAGGTATAGGCAGCATCGATTTGAAATTAAAATAATTCCAGTACAATTAGAAGCTATTTAGTTTGGGTTTGATGAATCAAACCCCTACAGATCTATTTTTAATAGTGTTTACTTTTAACTCCTGACTCTTTACTTTTTAAACCTTAGACGTTTAACCATTATCCGGTTTTGACTTATTTTTCTTGTCTTGCATATCTTTCTTGATGTAACATATTCTCAAATATGAAGTTAAACACTTTTAGCTTTTTTCTCTTGACTTGTATGGTGAGAGAGTCTGAAGTTTAGAAATTTATGCAAAAGGAGCAAAAGATGAAGGTAAGCCGCGTAGAAGAGATGAGAAATTTGGATAAAAGTGCCACCCAAAAATTTGCGATTTCTCAAGAATTTCTGATGGAAAATGCCGGCCTGGCTACCTTCTCTGTCATCTTGAACGAATTCGG
>Ga0114921_10001092_pt1 | contig 12186 bp, 11 predicted proteins | sample BentaG_FD_87016 | JGI IMG/M metagenome (GOLD analysis project Ga0114921, IMG submission 87016) | Deep subsurface microbial communities from South Atlantic Ocean to uncover new lineages of life (NeLLi) - Benguela_00093 metaG | ecosystem: Environmental > Aquatic > Marine > Oceanic > Sediment ...
AAATCTGAACATGACCGCGAAATACGCGTGAAACAGATGAATGGAGCACACATCATGAAACGACCGGCTACCTGGAAGGTTCTCACCGTCGGCGCTGCCATGACCGGCCTCGGTGTCCTCGGCACAGGAGTCGCGATGGCCGATGACACCGAGACGCCGCCCGACACCAGCCACGAGATCGCCGTTACCCCCAGCGGCGACGGCGACGCATCGCTCTCGGAGTCGCGACTCGTCGCGTTGTTCAACCGGTAAGCCACAACTCGACGCCCGCCACCTACTCACCACGGTGGCGGGCGTCGATTCGTCACCGCACTTCTTCGAAGGCTGAGGGGCTGGGCGCAGGTCAAGGGGTATTTTCTCACCCGCTCAGATGAGCTACTCGACGTTTATTGGTCGTTTTTGACGGCGGCATCCAGTAGGTCAGCTACCTCGGAGTGCGCTCTGCCCGTGGCCATGTAGCGGTCCTGGGTCATCGAGACCTTGGCGTGGCCCAGGTGGTCGGCGGAGTCTCCGGACATTCCAAGGCGATTCAGTTCAGTCCGTTACACGAAACGCATTCGGTGTTAATTTATACAGAACCTTCATTGACGAGAGGACCGGCATGGCCAATACCCGTTTGGTTTCGGCGATCGTGGCTGCGGGCGTTATCGCTGCGGGGATCTCGACAAGCACCGCTTGGGCGGGTGGGCCAGGTGGCGTTATCGAGGACCCCAGTGACATGTCCGAGGCGGTCGGTACCGGTGTATTCGATGGTGGCCTGGTGGGTTTCCACGCAACCGGCGACACCAATGATGAGGCCTCGGCGCGCGTGATCGCGGCATGCGAGCGCGCCGGTGGTCAAATGTGCACCAGCGACGAGGTAACCAACGACAATCTCTGCATCGTGTCCGTTGCTGACGACGGCAGCGATGTCGTGGCCGGCGGTGCCGGGGTGACTGTCGAGGCTGCCCGTCAGGATGCGCTCCGGCGGGCGGCGGCCAACAATATGCCCCTCCCTGCGCCCGCCACCGTTGTCATATCGGACTGTCCCTGAGGGGCGATCGGGTGTCGGGGCGTGCAGCGCATAACCATCGTGGTATCGGGATAGTAGCCCGAAAGGTGAAAGACATATGACAGGTCGAGGCAAGTCAGCACTGTTGATGGTGAGTTTGGCGGTAGTGGCGGTCGTTTCGGCTCCTGCCGCCGATGCTCGACCGACCTGCCAGGACGGGCGCACCACGACCATCTGCCAAACCAACGGCAGTGTGTCGATCAAGGCGGTGCCGGGAACAGTGGCGCCCCCCGCTAGCATGCCTGCGATGCCGTGGCTCGGCGCCCCTGGTCGTCGCCGCCGCTAGTACCCACTCTAACCGTGAGGGCCGCGCATCCTCACGCGGGCACGCTGTGTTGTGGGGGATCACCCTGCCTCCTCATCGACTCGCGACCGGGACGGCCTGGTTGGCATGCTATGCACTGCATCGGAAACGCCAGGTCAGAACCCCAAAGCGGCGCTGCGGCAACGCTTTTCGGTGTGCATGTGTACGTGAATAGCGTTGTGGCCGTGCGGGTTTCGATGGTTGGGGCGGCTTTGTTGGGCACTCGAATCCCCACGGTCGTCCGGTGTTGAGTATCGTTGTCCACCAATGCATCTGGTTGCGGGGCTTAGAATCGGGGCATGGCTGGTAAACGACGTTCCGCAGGTCAACGGCTCAGGGCCAAGATGAATGCCGCGTTGGCGGCTACGGGGGCGCCGGGCGCGGAGTTCACCGAGCTGGAGACCGAGTCCATCGACGCTGCGGTCGAGGCGGCGGACCGGGCTGAGCAGCTACGCGAGGTTTTCGCCGCCGAGTTGGCGGGCCCGGCCCGGCCCACGACGCCGGCGAGGTTGAGCGCCGAAGCCCGCCATTGTGAGCGCCAGGTCCTTGATCTGGTGGCGCGGGTGCAGTTGGAGCCGGAGCCGGTCAAATCGCCTCGGCATCAGCGTGCGGCTCGTGCGCGGTGGGATCGCCGGAATAAGGCGAACGAGGCGCGGGTGGGTCCGCGTCCGGTTTCGGTGGTCCAGTGAGGCAGAATCCGGCGAAGGCGGCTGCGGCCCGGCGTCGCAACGGAGTCGGCCCGGCCTACCGGCATCTGCTGGCTACGGAGTACTGCGCAGGACCGCCGCTACCGGCATATGGGCCGCCCCAGGTACCTGCTGAAGGCGTTGCAGGCCGGTGAGGTGGTCACGGTGCCTGCGTGGTGGGTCCCGTTGGAACTGCGGCCACCGAACTGCGGGTCGTCGTTGCCTCGGGCGCTGGCCTCACGGGCTCAGCGGTGCCGGTGACATTCGGCACGAACCCTTCGCAAGTTCCAGTTTTCGTCCGGGCCGCCGTCGGCGGCCGGGGTGATGTGGTCGACTTCGACTGAGTGGCCGGTGCAGATGTTGGGGATGGCCAACCGGCAGACCGGATCACGGCGCAATATCTGTCGCCGCAACTGCTGAGGTAGTCGTTGGGCACGTCGGCGGGGGCTGTAGCGTCCGGTTTTGGGCCAGGTCATCGGTCTATTGTGGTGCCGATCTGGCGCAGGTACAGATCTGGGAAAATGTTTGCCGGGCTTTGCCGGTCTGGTGTCGGCCGTGCCACGGGATGCTTGGCGTCGGACACCGGTGCTGCCGGGGCGTGGTCTCGGGTATAGCGGCAGGTAAATGGGGCTTTCTTATCACGTCGATATGTCGGCCCCGTTGGCTATCATTGTCAGTGCGGCCACGAGGAAGAGTCGCGTACTCGGCTGGACCGCGTGCGGCAGGGAGGTAGCCATGGGCAAGCAAATAATCGAGGTCCGTCATTATGACGGCGACCGGCGGGACCAGACGATCGGGGTCTTGGTGGTGTCGGGCTTGATTCTGGTGCTCTTGTTCTGGAAGTGGATCTTGCTGGGTTTGGGCATCCTCGCGCTGCTGTTCATCGGCTATGTGGCGTGGCGCTGGTATGCGGACAGCCGGGATGCGTTGGCGGCGGAGTATGAGCGGATTAGTGCCCAGGCCGACATTGAGCATGAGGCGCTGCTGCGCGGCGACCCCTACGGCGTGCATGGCGAATACTCGCCTGCGTGCGACCCCGATCCTCCCCAGTAGATCGGGCTGTCCGACGAGGTGCCGGGCCGGGGCCGTGCGCTTGGCAAACGCAGTCCCGCTGCCCTCTATTCGTCCTCAATGACCCGGAATCGACCGGAATCGTCCGGTTGTGACCAGGACGCAGAATCGCCGAATCACCCTGCAGCACAACTGGAATCGGGACACGATAGGAACTGTCCAGACCTACCGACTGTCGCCGGGCGACCCCTATGCCGATGTCTTGCGACACGCTATTCGTATGTCATGAAACCAGACACTGCCGGGGACACTGCCGGGGGCGCTGTGTGACGCCTCGGGCATCGTTGCACCGCGGTCGCAAAGTCCCCTCGTGGCATCGGTTCAGCGCGGTACATTGCTAACCGAATCCCGAGGGGAATCGGCATGAGCAAAGCCGGCAGGAAGTGCGTAAGCAGGGTCGCGATGGGCGTCGCGACACTCGGGGTCGCGACGGGCGTCGCCGGAGTGGCCGCGACCCATCCCGCGTCGATATCCGCGTCCCTCGTCGACCTCACCGCCCTCATCGTCGTCGGCAGCTCAACGCATCCGAGCGGCAGCGGCAACGAGGACTTCTTCCAGGGAAAGTTCAATCAGCCGCCCTACAACACCGGTGACGACCTCGTCCACGTCAACTTCTTCACCGGACCCTGGGGAATCAAGCAGGTGCTCCAAGCCAACCAGGATGAGCCGAACGCCATCCTCGCCTCGGGTTGGGGCGCGGCCAACGCGAGTCTGCTGCTGATGCTGCTGGATGCCCAGAACGATCCGGCCTTACCCGAGACAGTGCTCATTCTCGACAACAACGTTGCCCGGCCGGACGGCGGCTTCGGCACCATGAATCCGTGGTTCGCCCTGATTGGAGTCAATCCCTTCCCGACGCCGACGGATACCAGCGCCCTGCGAGTCGTCGACGTTGGATATCAGTACGACTACAACTCGGGTGCGCCCGCCGTTCTGTTGAATCCGGTGGCAGCCGTCAACTCACTCGTCGCGTGGCTGTATCGCCGGTTGAATCAGGCGGAGCTGGATCTGCCGGTCAATATCGACGGGTCGCCCCGCCATACCTGCGGCACGGCCAACACGTGCGGGATCACCGATAACAATGTCGTGCTCGCTTGCCCGGACGCCCGATGCGACGCCATCCCGCCGGGCGACAGGGTCGCTATCTACGTGACGACGAGAGGCAACACCACGTACGTCACCTATACGACGGACACCCTGCCGCTGGCCCAGCTCATCGGTGACGTGGTGCCGTTTGGGGATGTGATTGCCGACCTCACCGAGCCGCTGCTGACCGAGATCGTCAACTCGGCCTATCCGGACGACAACCCGATCCCCACCGATCCCAGCAAGCACCGCGTCGCGAGCCTGCTGCCTCCGCCGCCACAGCTCACCGCCACCGCCACCGTGGACGCGACTACCAACGACGATTCGGCAGCATCGACCGAGGCCTCCGAATCCACGTCAACATCCGCTGAAACCATGTCACCCGAAACCACATCCACCGAGACCACATCACCCGAGACCGCATCACCCGAAACGACGCCGACCGAGACCACATCACCTGGAACTACCTCGACCGATGCGGACTCCGATGCTCCTCGGGAAGGGAAGTCGAAACCGTCGATCAACGTGGTGAGGAAAAGCGACAAGGCCGTGCCGGAGCCGATCGGCACCGATCGTGTGTCGATGAGCGACTCAGTTGGCACCACGGCTGAGCCCGAGATTGACGACTCGAAAGGCGCGGTGCAACAGGTCGCCGACGACTCCGACCAGTCGGCGGACGATCCTACTGACGGCGCCGACAAAGCGCAGGAGTAGCGCCTGGCACGGTCGTTGATAACCGCAACACCGCCTATCACCCCTGGCTGATCGACATCGCGGCGGAACACCGTGGCGACGTGCTCGATGTGGGCTGCGGCGGCCATCGATCCCGATCCGGCGGCGATTCAGCGGGCGCAGCACTGAAGGACGCGCGCAGTTTCGATTTGCGCGAAAGACTTTCGCGGCACTGCCACCGCCGACGCCGTAGTTACTTCGACCTGAAAAAGTCGGACGTGGCTAGCTGGGTTGGCCGCTCAACTCAGCCAACCGAGCGATGCCGGTGTCCACGTGTGTCTGAAAACGGTTGATCGCGTGCCCATCCCCGCCGCTCCCGCGCCGACGACGAGATAATCTGCGGTCAGCGTTTTGGCCATTTTCACATCCCGACAGCGTGATTGGGCACCATCAAGACTTCTGATCTGGGGGGGCGTAGTGCGCAGACCCCGGCCGCTGAGGCGTGTCGAGCCGTCTACAACACCGGGCCGGAGCAGCGTCGTGAGTACCGCCGACTGGGTAAAATACATTGGCGCTGCTGGCCGCCCTCCACACCCCCAGCAGAGCCGTGGAGGACGTCCCCGGTCACCGGATGAACCTCATCCCACGGCCGTATCACCCTCAGCGCTGATTACCACGAATGCGATAACACACGGCGCGGTTCCGTTGTTCACCCAATTGTGATTCGTGGCCCGCTGTACAAGGACGTCGCCGGCGCGGAGATGTACTACGGTCTCGTCCATCTCCATATCGATTTCGCCGGACATCACCACCGCGTAGTCGATTGTGTCGGTGCGGTGGATTCGAGGTGCAACGCCCGGAGCGTACTCGACGACCCGGAACACCGACCCGTTGTTGATGCTGGTCTTGAGCTCGCGAGCTCCTTTGTCCCCGCCGTCCGCTGAAAGGCGGACCGGCAAGTCCGCAGTGGTCCAAATCTGTTGCTGGGAGAAACCCTCTCGCCCACCCGCGGTGTGCTGTCCGACATCGTCGATGCTGACAATTGGTGTGCCGTTCGGAGCGTGCCCGGTCACCACGCGCCGAAGGTTGATCGCCATTACTCGTCTCCTTAGCATTCGACCCGAAACATGGGGATGAAGTAACTGTAGTGAAGCAACGCGGGTTTGACGGTTTGATGCCCACCTCGATCCGTGCGTGGTCACGGTGAGTCAGCACGGTGGACTCATCCAGTTCAGCGGTTGCGATGCCAGGTCTGCTTCGCAGGGCGGGACGGGGAAGGGGGCGCACCGACCACGCGGGTCAGGAGCCGCCGTTGCGGAATTGAGAGATGGTGCCGGACGAATCACGCTATCTTTCCGGTCGGCCACCAGCTTGCGGCGAGGTTCCCGCTCCAGGGCAACGATCCGGACGCAGTGCTGCACGAGCTACGGTCTGAGGCGGCAGCAGCGGTGGAATTAGTCGGTAGGACTCGATTCCCGCTATCGGAGGTCTTTAGTTCTAGTCTCTGACGCATTCCATGGTGACCAGGATCGGATAGTTCAGGAAATCGTCCCAGTAGTCGCCCTCATCGCCGAGCTCGACCGCGGGCGAAAGCCCGGGCATGTGTACGGCGAAGTCGCCGAAACCGGCAGCCTGGAAAACGGATTGGTGCGCGGCTATCGGCAAGTAGTAGTTAACGACCTGGAACGAAGAGCCATCAAGAACCGTCAACTCGATTGGGGCGCCTTCGAAGACGTGGTCGGCCAGCTTCATCTCGAATTCGTACTTGCGGTAGTCCGGCGACCTGAACGAGTACACATCCGGGTTGGTGGTTACGGTGATGAACCGGCCTCCGGACTTGGCACGGCATGCCAGGCCCCGGCACATCCTCGCGAGCTCCGCGCGGTCTTGCGCGTACACCAGCAGGTACGCGGCGACCACGACATCGAACTCCTGCTGCGGGACGATTGTGCGGGCATCCTCCACGAGATAGTCGATGCCCAACGGTTCGCGGGCTTCCTGATCACGGGCCAGCGCGATCATCCGCTCGGAAATGTCGAGACCGACCACCCGCGCTGCGCCGGCGCGGCGCAGTAGCCGAGTGTAATGTCCTTCACCGCAGGCGACGTCCAGGACTTTCTTGCCCCTGACATCGCCGATGACTTTCAGGAACGAGTACGCCTCGATCCGGGACCGCCAAGGCTGAGTCTTGGCTTCTTGATATTGCTCGGCGATCTGGCCTTGGTTGTAGTCGATGCCCATGCTGTGCCCACTTTCTGATGTGGTCCCCGCACCCAATTTGGTTAGTCAGCACCGATCGCCCGGTCGAAATCCTTCCGGTACGGAGAGGGACTAGCACTAGTCCTTTGGCTTTTCCATGGTCGCGTACCAGTTCAGGGAAATCAGGCCCTCTTCTTCTGCCTTGATATACGACCGGGCATTCGCATGCACGCGCTGAATCAGCCGGAAGATCTTGCGGGGAACCACGCGGATCGTCGACAAGAACGAAAACGCCGCTTCATATTTATCGTACAGCGCGACTTCTCTTTTTATATTCGCGACAGCGGATTGCGGTTCAGACTTCAGCAGCTTGAATCCTGGCTTCCTGAATGCATCTTCCCAATACTTATAGTGCCAGAAGCCGCCGAAAACGGTGAGCTCGCGGGTATGCTGAATTAATTCTCGGTGGTCCTCATTGTCGCGGTCATAGTTGTCGAGTGCCGCGACATCGTCGAAGCCAAATACCCCGCCCGGCTTCAAAACGCGGTATATCTCGTTCATTGTGTGGTCGTGGTCGGAGACATAGGTCATGGGCTGTATTGCGTAAACGGCGTCAAACGAATTGTCGGGAAACGGGAAAGGCTTGTTGAAATCACCGACCGAGAAATTGTCCTTCTGGAGTGCTGGGTTGCGCCACGCTTTTTCGATTTGCGACGGGTCGATATTCACGCCGTACGCGGTAGCGCCGGTGATCTCCTGCATGCTGGCGGCGATGGCACCGCAGCCACATCCTATCTCCAACACCTTTGATCCGGGACCGATGTTGAGGTCGCTGCCCATTCTCTCTTCCAGCAAGATCTGGTTTTCCATCACTGATTTTTTCGGGTCCATCACCGGAGGCATATACATCTTTTCCACCGAGCCCAGAGTGCACAGCAAATGGATGATTCGGTAAAGCTGCTCAAGTTCCTCGCTACTGCCCTGCCTATAGCCCTGCATAGGAACAGAGTTTTCGTAGTCCGCTTTTGTGCTTTCAGGTGAATCTATGAACAACGCACCATAGGTATCCATATAGGCTTTGTATTCGGCATCGCTTATCTTGAGCAGGCCACGAAGAGCGCCAAGCCTGTCTCTAACGGTTGTCACCTTCTGCGCCATGACTGTTCCTTTCGGCTACGCGACCAACTACGACAGCAGGCCCTGATCGATCAGCCAGTCGCGGGCAACGATAGCCGGGTCGTCCCCGTCGTTGTCCACCTTGGCGTTCAGCATCATCATCGTCTCGTTGGTGAGCAGTGGGTTGAGCTGGGCGAAGATGTCGGCCAGCTCGGGGTGAGCGACCAACAGGTCGGTGTCGATGACCTCGGTGAGGTTATAGAGCGGGAAGAACTGCATGTCGTCCTCAAGCACTCTAAGCCTCAGGGCCGGAATGCGGCCGTCGGTGGTGAACACCTCACCGAAGTTGCAGTCCCCGTCGGCCGTCGCAGTGTAGATGACCCCGGTGTCCAGCGTCGTGACCCCGCCGAGGTCCTTCTTATGCAGACCGTAGGCGTGCAGCATCGGCACGAATCCGTCGTTGCGATTCGCAAACTCGCTTTCCACGCAGAAGGTCAAGTCGGCCTTGTCAAGGTTCTTGAGATCCGACAGCTTGGTGACCCCCAGCCGCTCGGCCTCCGACTCCCGGATCGCGAAAGCATAGGTGTTGTTCAACGGGGCGGGCGGCAACCAGGTCAGCCCATTGGCCTGATCCGCCTCGTTGACGGCCCGCCACTGCGCCTCTTCGCCCTTGACGGGTTCCTCATTTCCGAGATAGTTGATCCACCCGGTGCCGGTGTATTCCGGGACGATGTTCGCATCACCGGACAGCAATGCCTGGCGGACTCCGAAGCTGCCGGGCGTATTCGTCATGTTGGTGACGTCAGCGCCGGCCGCGTTGAGGATGATCGAAACCATGTTGCCCAGGATCAGCTGCTCGGTGAAATCCTTCGCCGCGACGGTCATCTTCACGCCTTCCAGCGAGTCGTAGTGCTTGATGGTGCCGGGTTTCGCCTCCAGCACCGCGCCACTGGCCGAGCGCAGCCCACACCCCGCGAGGATGGTGACCAGAGCCACCAGAATCACGATCACCCGTCGCGACGCGAACATCCCCATCAGAGCCCCTTGGGTGCGGCGACGATTTCGACGACACGCGCCAACCAGTCGATGAACAGCGCCAGCGCCGCCACCAGGATGGCCCCCACCACCAGGGTCACGTCCTGCTGCAGCTTGATACCGGTGGTGATCAGCTGGCCCAGCCCGCCACCGCCGGTGAACGACGCCAACGCCGCCGTGCCGACAATCAGGACCAGCGCGGTGCGGACACCGGCGATGATCACCCGCAGCGCCAGCGGCAACTCGACGCGCACCAGCGTCCAGAACGCCGACATCCCCATCCCCCGCACCGCTTCCACCAGGCGCTGATCCACCCCGTCCAGGCCGGTCACCGTGTTGGCGACGATGGGCAGCGCGCCGTAAACGACCAGCGCGACGACCGCGCCCAGAGGGCCGATGCCGAAAATGACCGCACCCAGGGCGATCAGGCCGATGGCCGGCGCGGCCTGGCCGAAGCCGGCGACAGTGATGATCGGCTTGGCGAAGCGCCGCATCCGACCGCGCGTCAACACGATGCCCAGCGGGATCGCGATCACACAGGTGAGCACCGTCGCGCCCAGGCTGATGGTCAGGTGCTGGCCCAGCAGGGTCAGCAGATGCGACACGCTCAGCGAGCGCCGCTCCGACTCCGTCACATCTGCGAAGTTGACGTAGACCAGGGATCCGACCACCGCCAGGACGCAGACAGTCGGCTGGATCACCCAGCGGCCCAGCCCGAGCCCGCCTGCCCGGCTATCCCCGGTATCGGCGGTATCAGCATTGCCCCCAATTTCGAGGACAGCAGTAGTCACGACGTGCGCCCCGACGCGTTCGCCGTACCGCGCATCTCGGCCATCGCGTCCATGATCGTCTCGACCTGGATCACACCCTGAAAGACATTCCGACTGCCGGTCACCACTACGACGCCGTGCGAGGAGGTGAGCATGCCGTCGAGCGCGTCGTTGAGCGTCGAAGCCAGGTCGACCGTTTCCAGGTCCTCGTCGCGGGCCACCCGCTTGAGAGAACCTGGAACACCCAGCTCCTGCAACGACATCCACCGCTGCGGCCGATTCTGATCGTCAAGCACAACGACGTACTCACTGCCGATCACCCGGGCCGCCGCAATCGCCGCAGCCAGATCGCCACCGATCCGTGCGACGGCGGCCTCGTGCAGCTCGACGTCGCGCACCCGGGTCAAGGTGAGCTGCTTGAGTGCAGCACCGGCGCCCACGAAGCCTTCGACAAATTCGTTGGCCGGGTTGGTGAGGATCTGTTCGGGGGTGTCGTACTGCACGATCTCAGAGCCGACCTGCAGTATGGCGATCCGGTCGCCGAGCTTGACCGCCTCGTCGAAGTCGTGGGTGACAAAGACGATGGTCTTGTGCAGCTCCGCTTGCAGACGCAATAGCTCATCTTGCAGCCGCTGACGGGTGATCGGGTCCACTGCCCCGAACGGCTCGTCCATCAGGAGCACCGGCGGGTCGGCGGCCAGGGCGCGCGCGACCCCGATGCGTTGCTGCTGTCCCCCGGACAGTTCGCGTGGGTAGCGGTCGCGGTACTGCTCGGCTTCCAGGCTGACCAGATCGAGCAGCTCGTCGACGCGCGCCGCGATCCGCTTCTTGTCCCACTTGAGCAAGCGCGGGACGATCGCGATGTTATCGGCGACGGTGAGATGCGGAAAGAGACCGGCGCCCTGGATCACGTAGCCGATGTGGCGCCGCAGCTTGTCCGGGTCACTCTTGGTGACGTCCTCATCGCCGATGAGAATTCGTCCGCTGGTCGGCTCGATCAGCCGGTTGATCATCTTCATCGTGGTCGTCTTGCCGCAGCCCGAGGGGCCGACCAGCATCACGATCTCACCGGCGGGAATCTCCATGGTCACGTTGTCGACCGCCGGAGCGGGTTGCCCGCTGTACTTCTTGGTCACGCCGTCGAGCAGAATGCGAGCACCGCGGACCCCTTGCGCAACGCCATTTCCGGCGGCGGAGTCGATCGTCACGGATTCAGACACGAATACCTTTCGGGGTCGTGAAACGGGTAACAATGTTAAGGACGGAATCCAGGATGATCGCCAGGATCAGGATGCCGACGGTGCCGGCGACGATGGAGTTGGTCGCGTTGGCGCCGCCCGTCCGGGAGATCCCGGAGAAGATGTAGCCGCCGAGCCCGGGGCCCAGGGCGAATGCCGCAATAGCAGCGATCCCCATCAGCATCTGCGCGGACACCCGCACGCCCGTCATGATCACCGGCCAGGCCAGTGGCAGCTCGAGGCGGACTAGGGTGGTGAGCCGGCTCATGCCCATTCCCCGCGCGGATTCGACCAGAGTCTTATCCACCCCAGTCAGTCCGACCACCACGCTGCGCAGGATCGGGAAGAACCCGAAGAACACCAGCATGATCACCGATGGCAGGACGCCGATGCCGATGAACCCGACCAGCACCCCGAGCAGGGCATAGGACGGAATCGTCAGGCCGACGGCGGTGACGGTGTTGCCGAGCGCCACACCCCACGACGAGCGGTAGATGAGCGCGCCCACCACCAGGGCCAGCACGGTCGCGAGGACCAGCGTCTGTACCACGAGGCTCATGTGCTGATAGGCGAGGAAAGACAGGACCGACCAACGGTCCCGAACGAACTCTACGAAGCCCATGAAGTGGCAGAACCCTCCCGTTACGCATCCTGTCCCGCACCAGAACATCACCGACCGTAATGAAGGCGGTCGCTCCCGGCGGGAAAACGACGTTTCGGATCGGGCTTCAGGCCACCGGTGGTGCGTCGCGCCACTCTGGCATTTCAGACGCCCTGGCGTTTCAGAATTGTCGTGCGGCGTGCGAGTATCCCCCCAGACTCGCGGAGGTATCTGATGGCCCAGTCCGATCTCGTCCTGTACAGCGTCGCCGATCACGTCGCGCTGATCACCGTCAATGACCCCGATCGGCGCAATGCCATTACCGACCAGATGTCGGCGCAACTGCGGGCGGCCGTC
>Ga0114921_10001093_pt1 | contig 12183 bp, 11 predicted proteins | sample BentaG_FD_87016 | JGI IMG/M metagenome (GOLD analysis project Ga0114921, IMG submission 87016) | Deep subsurface microbial communities from South Atlantic Ocean to uncover new lineages of life (NeLLi) - Benguela_00093 metaG | ecosystem: Environmental > Aquatic > Marine > Oceanic > Sediment ...
CTCTTACCACTTACCAATACTATCCACATCTCGTCTTTAAGGCTCGACAGGTTGAGTAAAAAGGTAGTATCGTTGCTGGTGAAAAAGGGATTGAAAAAATTGACGATTGCACCAGAAACAGGAGGGGAGAGGTTACGAAATATCATAGGGAAGAATATAGAAGATGAGAAGATACTTGAAATTGTCTCATATTGCAGTTCCGCAGGTGCTGAGGGGATCAAACTCTATTTTATGATAGGACTCCCTTTTGAGACCGATGATGATGTATTTAAAATTGGAGAACTGATTAAGGAGATTAGAAGAATATATAATAGAAGGATTACAGTTAGCATAAACCCTTTTGTCCCAAAACCTCACACACCATTTCAGCACCACAATATGGAGGGAAGGGAGAATTTGAGAAGGAAGATGAGATTGGTCGAAAATTCGTTAAAAGTCGCAGACCCGTATGGGGGGATGAAGGGAATAAAGGTGATCAAGAAGGGAATAAGGGAAGCGATACTTCAGTCAATAATCTCGAGGGGCGATGAAAAGATCGGAACTGCATTAGGCAACAGTATTTTAAGGGGTTCACCAGTGCAAAGAATTTTTTTGGAAGAGGGGATAGATACCGATTTTTACACAGGCACAAGGGAAGAAGTAACTTTCCCATGGGATTTTATACACTCAAAAATTGACAGGAAGGGTCTTTACACTGAATATAGAAGAGCGAAAGAATCTATTTAGCCTTTTTCACTGCCCCGGAACGGAGGCATCTTGTGCACACATAAATTTTTTTAACTTTGCCATCTATAACTGCCCTTACCCTTTGAAGATTGGGCTGCCATTTTTTCTTCGTTACATTATGGGCATGACTCACCGAATGTCCAAATTGTCCTATCTTACCGCATATCACACATTTTCTTGCCATAGTTCCTCCATTATTAATCCCCATGTTACATATAATCTAAAACTTGTCAACTTAATAGGGACGCAGATTTCCGCAGATAATTCAAAGATATAATTCACTTATAGTCACTCGTTTACGTTAATTGGTTACGATGCTCGTTTTGTCCTTCGGTGACGGAGTCCGCACATCCGTAACCTTTAACCGCTCCACGATACGGGCTTCGTTACCGTTAAACTTTTATCGATTCCGAATCTATGTGTATCTGCGTCCTTATTTTTAAAATGACTCACATATTACCTACTCAGTGGAGATTAAATTTGGGCTCTTTCCCTTTGAGCAACCGTTTTATATTCGAAATATGGCGTACGAGTATTAAACAGGCAATAGCAATTGCCAAAAGGATGAGCGGGAAAGGTCTTTTCATAAAATAAATCAGAACAGGTGCACATACCGCAGCGGTCATACTCGCAACCGATACATATCTGAAGCCAAGCAGGACTACGACCCATATACCGAAGCATAATAAGACAGGGACTGGTACCAATCCCAGAAACACGCCCAGGGCTGTTGATACCCCCTTGCCACCTCTAAACTTCAAAAAGGGTGTGAACATATGTCCTAAAACAGCACCCACACCCGTAGTTATCCCATAATTAATGCTATATCGAGCGACTATAAATGCGGGAAGAAAGCCCTTAACCACATCGAAGAGAAATGCTACACCACCTGCTTTCTTGCCACAGAGCCTCGCCACATTGGCAGCACCTATGTTGCCACTCCCTGCTTTCCTTATATCTACACCTTTCAATTTTCCGATGAGAAAACCAAAAGGGATTCCACCTGCCAGAAAACCAATTAGGAAAAATAGAACAAAGTTCATCTCAAAATATCCATCACTTCTCTCAATCCTCGCTTTATTTCCGGAAGGACTTTCCTCGCTCTGAATTCTGCAAAAGGTATCTCCAATTGAGTTCGGTCGTGTTTTTTTAGTTCCTTCAATCTTTTCTTTGCCCCTTCAATGGTGAATCTATCTTCGTAGAGCAGTTTTTTAATGAGAAGTATAAGTTTGACCTCATCGAGTGTGTACTTCCTTCTTCCCCTCATCCTTCTCGGCTTCAAAACCTTGAATTCGGATTCCCAGTATCTGATAATATAAGGCTTCACATCAGCGATCTCCGAGACTTCTTTTATCGAATAGTAATATTTATTTAACTCCATACCTCAGCCTTTGGCTTTCGCATCATCAAATCTGAAATCGCATCTTGAGAGCTTTTATTTTTGAAAAGAATTTTGTATACCTGTTCAGCGATTGGCAGTTCTACCTGATATTTTTTAGCCAGTTTTAAAGCAGCTTTTGTAGTATCCACCCCTTCTGCGACCATAATCATCCCTTTGAGTATTTCTTTCAACTTTCTTCCTTTCCCAATCTCCTCTCCAACGAATCTATTCCTGCTGTGTTTAGAAAATGAAGTGGTTATCAGATCGCCAATGCCTGATAGCCCTGCAAATGTAGTCGGCTTTGCACCCATAGCCACACCCAACCTCGTTATTTCAGCAAGTCCTCTCGTCATAAGCGCGCCCTTGGTATTTGTACCCGTCTGTAATCCATCGCATATACCGGCAGCAATTGCAATGATATTTTTCAAAGCGCCACCCAATTCTACCCCGATCACATCACCATTTGTATATGCTCTGAAACTGGGAGTGAAGAATACATCTTGAATTTTTTTAGAAACTTTTTCGTCTTCAGATGCCACAACTACTGTAGTAGGAACTTTCCTTGCAACCTCATTGGCTATACAGGGCCCTGATAATACGGCTGTCTTCGAAGATTTGCTCTCTTCTTCCATTATTTTAGACATCCTCTTCAATGATCTTAGTTCAATACCTTTACTTACGCTGAGCAAGATAGCATCTTTTACCATCCCGGATAGTTTTTTCATAACATCCCTAAATACCTGACACCTGAGTGAAAGGATGACCAGTTCACTACCAGAAACCGCTTCCTCCAATTCATTCGTTATGTACACAGAAGCAGGAATAGTGAACCCCTTTAAGAATTCCTTATTCTCCCTCTCTTTTTTTAACCTCTCTGCCCTTTCAGGGAAGAATTCCCAGAGTTTTACCTTATGGCCCTTATCATTCAAAAGCAGTGCCAGGGTAGTTCCAAAATTCCCTGCACCCAGAATAGATATATCAGCCACTATATAAATTTTGCAAAAAAACCCTCTCTTGTCAAGAAAAATCAACCTAATGCACCGAACGGAGTGAGGAGCTATGTACCGAGTAAGACGAGGTGCTAATGGTCAGATTTTTCTGACCCCACGCATTATATATCTTTCAAGGGGTCAAAAAAAATTGACTCCATTTCATTTTTGTAAGTTCTTGAAACAAAAACTATTCCCCTCTTTGAATCAAGTTAAATAATTAATTAAAGTAAAATCTGCTTTTTCTGGGTCAATATATTTCAACTTGTATTTTATATCTTCCCTCCAAATCATCCTTTACCTCAATTAACTTTTCCTTTTCCACTTTTTTCAATGAGGTATCAGCAGGTTCTCTATCCAGAGAATAGAGCTGAACATAAAGGAGATTAATTTCTGCAATTCTTTCTTTCCAATCTTCCACATCTTTTGTAGAGAAATTTCCTCTTTCTCCACCTGCCAGAACTGTTTGAATCACAATGTCGTTGATATTTTTCAAATTTTCATAAATTCTCTGAAAAGAAATTTCTTTATAAGGCCGATTGAATCTTTTAAAAGTGTTTTCATTTCCGCAATCAAATTTCATAATCCGCACATCAAGTTTTTCTAAGGCGTCCCGCACACCTCTCTTCTCTAACATAGTGGAATTGGAAAGTATCGCTACTTTTTTCTCGGGGACAAATTTATCTCTGACTTTTAAGACCAAGTCGACGATTTCTTGAAATTTTGGATGGGAGCAGGGTTCTCCATTGCCGGAGAAAGTGATGAAGTCGATGTGTGTATTTTTACTTAAATAGTCTTCGAGGGCTTTTTCTACCTCTTCTGGCGAGGGCATGTCCTTTTCAAATTGGGAAAATACATTGGTCAAGTATTCGGTCCAGCCATAATGGCAATAAAGGCAATTAAAACTGCAGAGTTTGTATTGACAAGGCGAAAGATTAATCCCTAATGAACGTCCCAATCTTCGAGAGTTAACTGGTCCATAAATAGTGGTTTTTTGCAGGGGTATCGGCATCTTTTCAAGTAACTTATTTTTTAATATTTCTCAGTGCCTTTTTGAATTTGTTGAGCTGCTTTTTAAAAAATTCATTACCAGGTTCAATTTCCAATGCCTTGGTTTCCCAGTAAACAGCCTGCTCATAATTGCCTGCTGCATAATGGGCTTCAGCAAGAGTATCCATAATATTTGCATCCTTGGGTGCAAGTTCATGTGCCTTCTTTGCTGCTTCAAGGGTTTCCTCTGGATACTTCTTCTTTAGAGCAAACTCCCAGGCAAGACTGTTATAAACTTCCGGGCTTTCAAGTTCGCTTTCAAGTGCCTTTAAAAGAAGCAAATGAGCCTTTTTCAAGAAAGCTTCTTCTGTATCCTTTTCTTCATCTGCAAGACGAAGATAGGCTGGACCAAGAAAGGCATATTGCCACATTTCATACTGGCGGCGTAATTCCTTAACTGGCTCAGGATTATCAACAACCTTCAAATCGACAAGTCTGTCATCAACCCCCTGATAACCTCCCCTCTTTCTTACAACAGTTATTGAAGCCGATTGCTTTCCTCTTTTGTCACCGCCTGCCTTTTCACCTGCTTCGAGTGCTGAAAGCAACCTTTCTGCAAGTGGACCTTCTGTTTTCTGAAAAACAGTCAGCATGCTATCAACGACCCCAGGTCCAGTCAGAATATTTCCCTGGACTGAAACATATGGGGCAGTTTTATGGCCAGCCCATTCAAGAGTGTTTTGACCTGTATATGCAACAGATTTTCCATTGATGTCGACGATTCCAACCTGTCGTTCCTCTGCAAGAGTGTCCTTTTCAAGTATTATCTTCAAAACCTCATCTGCAGATTTCCCTCGAGATAGGCCGTCCAGAGCCCATGGACCAAAATAAGGATTGGTATAAGCCTGGGTTGCCACTGCACCAACGTCTGCCTCAAGCCAGGGTACAATATAGCCAACATCTAAAACCCTTGAAGCAACTGCAATACCCCACTCATCGCTTTCTGGATCCATGGCAACAATAGAGAAGGTTCCCTGAGAAATATACGCCAACAAAATTAGAATGTTTAACATATTACCTCCTATTATAATGTTATATGCATTAAAGAATCTGTCAAGATCTTAATCCGACTCCGGCGGACTTGATGACTAAAAGTAGAGTAGATACTTTGCCTTGATTGCGCCAATTCTATTTTCAAGTTTTAATCCACCATCGTCTTTTTTCACACTATAATCATTCAATGCAATATAGAGCCAACTCTTGGGTAAGAAATTCCAGGAGAAGAGCAGACCAATCCGGTTAGATAACAATTCGGTTTCTCCAAAATCTGTTTCTGGTGTTTCCATCACAAATTCATTGAAAAGTCCAAGACTCATATCAGCATTTATTCTGGTATCAATTCTTGGCATTGCCATCGTTGTAAGTGCAATAATTTTATTTAGTGTATCCCACTCAACCCAGGTATATGATGTTAAAGATAAGGAAATTTGTGGTATGAAACTATGTCCAATTCGAAACCAACTCCAGACCTGAGGAGCAAGAAAATCCCTCCTGTAGTTATATTTATAACTGTAATTGCCGCCACAATCAAAATGCTGCCCTGCAATTTGACCCCAAACCGAAAGATCTATATTACGGTACAGGTAATTCGTATCTGCCTCATAATAACGGCCAGCCAAAAGCTCAAAATTAATGCCCCAGTTATTACGAAATTCGGGCGTGATCGTGAAGGCTCCAAGTTTTGACAACTTTCTTTCACCCTGCTCCCGAACAGCCTTAATCCCCACAGCAGCAGAGAGCTCTCTAAGGAACCCCTTAGGGTAAGTCTTATAGGGACCACTAAAGACTAAGTACTCCTCCCGGGGCATTTCCCAGGGCACATATCCAATATCAGATACATCAAAGGAATCTTGCACCACCCGAGCACTTGCCCCAGTCAAGAAATTTCCTATTAAGCCAGAATAACCGGACGAAAACGCCCAGCCTTTCTTTTCGTTCTTATCACTCACTGCACCCTGGAAGATAAATTGGTTGAACCCCTTACGATACACTCCATCAAGACCAACTACATAATTGTAGTCATCCTTATCAACCATAGTTCCGCTAATGAGCATACCGATATCTGAATTCTCAAATACCCTGCGCTTTGCCCTCAGCACGCCAAAACCCCTCCGGGGCTCAATTTCTGTCTCATTCTCAGAATAATCATCTGTATAGGCACCCAGAACCCCCAAATTCCAGTCTTCAGATTTATTGGTCAATTTTAGTCCACCAAGAATTGGTATTACTTCTCCATTTATAGATTTACCAATTTTACGTGAATAAAAGATATCTAATGGTTTAAAGAATTCTTTATGTTCACCAAGGTCTGGCATTTGGAAGATTTCTTTTCCCTCGAGAAAGAATGGTCTCCGTTCATCTAAGTAGATTGGATAACGCTCTAAATTTAGTTTGAATGGATCAGATTCAATCTGTGCAAAGTCCGGATAGGCTGTTGCATTAAGGGTCGTATGCGGGGTTAAATCCCATTTGAAATTCAAACTCAGCCGAGGCTTCAACGTATCCTCAAATTCGTATTCTTCTCTGTATTCATCATATCGTCTGTATTTATCATATCGTAAAAATCCCTCGGGATACAGTTCGAAATAGTAACCAGTGACTTTAGGTTCTATGCCCCTCAATGTCCCATATTTAGAAACCATAGGACCTTCTAACTGTGTGAACTCATTCCAGGAATCAGTTTCTCTGTTATCGGCAAGGTATCGGACGAAGGTTATACCCCATTCTTTAAGACCTTTTTTATACCGGATTGATTTGAACGGAATCTTCATCTCCACATCATAGCGGTCTTCATATAATTTTACTGCCCGATACCATACTCCCTCCCAGGAATCATCCGTCCTCCGGCCATCATCAACTATCCAGCCATCGTTAATTATCTCACTTGCAAATACTATGAAATAGTAAGCAGTAGTCTTACTACTAAAAGGATCGATAGCGACTACAACATGATCCTCATCGGCGGTCAAACAGGCAATTGGCTTATGCTTCTCTGCATAACAGCGGAATGCGATATAGAGGTTTTCCTTATCTTGCAAAACATAAACGACTGTCTTTTCGGTAGGTGGCGATTTTTCATAGGGTACAAATTGAACAAAATTATATGCCGAATCTGCTTTCTGCCAGACTTGTTCAATAACACCATCAATCACCGGTGCTACTTCAGTGTAACGCACTTCAACAACTTTATTTATTTCACTGGTATCAGGAACCTGTGCAAACAGGTCAACCGCCCAAAGGAACATCAACAATCCTACAAATGATACTTTTTTACGTTGCTTATCCATATTTCCTAAAATAAATCTATCCTTCGCAATTTTGCTTATCGTCTTTGGGCTTTCAGAAGAACGATAATAAATATGCAATATAGATTGAACTTTGTCAAGTGCAGAAATCGAAACCTCTGAAAAAGTCTTCCTAACCACGAGATTACATCTCAGGATCCGTATGGACAAGATTAACACAAGAAAAATTTCTTGCATTGCATAACTTATAAGGACTAACACAACTATGGTAAATAAACAGTTACCCATAAAATAATTTATTGCAATTTATTCTTATATTTATCCCAGATCAGGCATTGATCTGAGAAATCCTAATACAATTGGTCATTAGTCATTGTGTCATTGGTGCCAGACCTGTTTACTGTCTACTGTATACTATACGTATTATTTGAGATAATCTCCTGGTATTCGGCAGTTTCGGTGTTATTCAGTGTTTTTACACATTATTTGAGTTTATTTATTTCACTGTCAAGCCGAGCATAGGGTGTTGATAACCATGGATCATTCTTAATGAGTCGTAAAAAATTAGTTTGAACTGTTTGCATGATATCTTCTGTAGTAGTCTTTCTCAACTTTGCTAAAGCTTCAATCACATCTTTAATAACTGCTGGCATGCCGGGTGTCCCCGTGAGCCATTCCAGTCCACCTGGATTATCTGTTTCTGTCAACAATTGATTTGTAGGAACCTCTCGTGCGATGGTTTTAATGTGTTCAGCACGAAGTACCTCAATACCTATCGTGAAATACACACCTCTGGCTACGAGTTCATGAAAGACATCCAGAGGTCCTGAATACCAGTGGATAATTGACCTTTTAATATCATAACGATTAAGAAGATATAAGACCTTTTTTTCTGCCCCTTTTGTGTGTACATTGATGATCTTTCCTTGTTCTTTAGCCGCTGATAGAAAGAACTCGAACACTTTTTGCTGAGCTGGATATTGAGAAGTATCCTCAACAAAGTGGTAGTCTAATCCAATTTCTCCGAGGATGGGACTCTGTTCAATAACAGTGCTTAGATCTTCCAGATGCTCAACATATTCAGGAGCATTCCAGGGATGAACCCCGAAGGTAGGCAACACAAGCTTGCACATTTCACCTATCTTTAGGTTTCGCTTGTACGAAGGGAGATCCATAGAGTTACTAATAGTGAAAATCGTGTGTTGAGTGATTTCTCCCAAAGCAGATTGCAGAATATTCTCATATCTGTCTAAATGTGAGTGAGCATCTATAAGCATGTCTAACCTCCAGCACAATGTCGCCTGACAACCTTCATCACTTTTTCTTCCTCACCTCTCCTTTGATTTACATATTTTTTAAAAATAGGGGCCAGTTCTTATTTTTTCAAACAAAAGTAGATTTCATAGGTGACCCCATCATTTCATTTCCATGAAATGAAAAGGATCGTCGTATTCATCAATCACCCCTAGTTGTTTTTGCTTCTTTAAAATTCTTGTAATCGCTTTACCGTGTATCCTATCGTGCCAGACAAATCTCCTCAGCACCTTCTTGAGTGTCCATAGTTCATTGGCTACCTCAAATATTATCGAATTATTGTTTTTGCGATCTAAAGATTCAAGTTTTTCGAGGCAGAATTTTCTGATTCCCATGAAATCTTCCTCTATCTCTTCTGTTATCTTCATTCTCGATAGATAATAGTATTGACAGTATTTTACATGGTCAAATATTTCCTGTATCGTCTTGGGATTATCTCCGTAGAAAGTTTTTCTGATTCTTGACTCATCAACCCAGTCTTTGAGTTTGCTGTTAGTGTAAAGTTGTAAAAAGGTTTCCCCAGAATTCCATACAAGATTATATAGGTTTCTAAATTCTCCCTCTCTTATTGTTTCTTTATCTGCTTCCAGTAAAATTTCATTATCTGCATCTTCAACTGGCAATGAACTCTGATGCCTTTGAACGATTTGAATCCTGTAGTCATGTTTTTGTTCGCCTCCTAACCATTTCAGATATACACTCACCTCATGATTGACTTTCATCAGGGCTTCTTGTTCCGTGATACCTCGTATGAAAGCGCCTGGCAATTCTACTATAAATCCCATATATCCTCTCCCGTTAGTTTCAAATGCTATAGAAACTACATCTGTTAACTCTATCTGTGATCTCCATGACATATCAACACCCTTGCATTCCGATTATTTTTGGCAGGCCTTTTTCTTTTAAGAATTTAAAGCTAATAATAAAAGTACTTGAAGAAAAAAATGTCAATTTTTCAAGCCTGGCCCCACTTTTGACATCATTTTTCATTTTATAGATAAAAAATTTTTGATTTTATTTTTTTATGTATAGAAAAAGGTATATCTCTCGTAACAGTTATTATTCCATAAGCAGTATCAAATCTGACTTCTCGGTGTAAATTCTGGTTAATATCATATCCAATTAGTTTAAAATCATACTTCTTTAATTCAGATAATGTCTCTGAGATTGGTCCTTCATTGTTTAATCCACCAACTACAACTAATTCTAAACTTTTGTCTCTAATTGAAGTATGTTTCTCTTTAAGTAATTCTAATAATCTCGGGATAGCCTTATCTGCGTAATAAAATCCACCTGTCTTTAAATATCTTCCACTTGGTGTAGTATCATTTTTACGACTTCCAGAAATATGAGTTATTCCTCCAATTTTAAATGTTGGATGATATAAACATACGGAAACGCATGTACTAATAGAAGTATGCAAAATGTCGCTATCACTGATTTTTACTTCTCCTCTATCAAGTGATATTTTTCTTCTTCTCATTTATAAAAGCCTTAATGTTTTATTTTATTTAATTGTAATTAGAGCCATTTTATAAATATGTCGTCATAATAGTTTCTAATCAGTTATATATACTCCACTCAGTTTTTGTCAATAAAAAAAATGCAGATGGATCATTACTTCCTCTGTCTTCTCTGTGCACTCTGGTTTGCAGTTGACAAAAGACTTCGATTTTTGTATTATCCCCGCATGCAAAGTAAAGTCTATTTCACAGATTTAAGAGTTTCTATCGATAGAAATATCTTTGAGAAAATAGACGAATTGCTTAAAATATCAAATCTTAACTCTGTTTTTTCTAAGCATAATCTTGTCGCCTTGAAACTCCATTTTGGCGAACTTGGAAATCCAAAGACCGTGAATCCAACTTTTGTAAGGCAGATAGTTCAGTTTGTGAGAAAATATGGTGGCAAACCATTTCTGACCGATACGAATACCTTATACAGGGGAACGAGAGGGAATTCTGCTGCACACCTCGAGACCGCTTTAAAGAATGGCTATAATTTTTTGACTACAGATGCGCCCATAATTATAGCCGATGGACTGAGAAGTGCAAATTATAAGGAAGTGGAGATACATAAGAAACACTACAAGAAGGTGAAGATTGCTCAGGAGATTTACTATGCGGATTCGATCATTTCCATAGCCCATTTCAAGGGTCATGAGTTGATGGCTTTTGGGGGCGCTATAAAGAACATAGGTATGGGGTGTGCGTCGAGGGCTGGTAAACTGAGTATGCACTCTTCCCTCATTCCTTATGTTGATAAAAGAAGATGTGAAGCATGCCAGAGTTGTGTTCGCTGGTGTCCACAAAATGCCATAGTAGTTGAAGAGACAGCGGTTATAGATAAGAAAAGATGCATTGGATGCTGTGAATGTATATCTGCCTGTCCGAATGGTGCCATACAGATCCAATGGGACGAGGATGCAAAGAATGCACAGGAGAAGCTGGTCGAATACTTCTATGGGGTTGCCAGGATTAAGCAGGGGAGGGTAGGGTATATTAACTTCTTACTCGATATATCACCAGAGTGTGACTGCTATCAGTATTCCGACTATCCCATCGTGCCGGATATAGGGATAGTAGCATCTTTAGACCCTGTAGCGGTAGACCTTGCCTCGGTCGATTTAGTCAACTCACAACGGGGGCTTCGGGGTTCAAAACTCCGCTCTGGATTCGAAGAAGGTGAAGATAAATTCAAATCACTCTATCCCTCTATTGACTGGGATGTGCAACTCAAATACGCCGAGAAGCTCGGACTCGGTGTGCAGAATTATGAACTGGTCAAAATCTGAGATAAAATTTATGAGGGAAGCCCTGCGACTCGCAAAATACGGCAGAGGCAAAACTTCTCCGAACCCTTTAGTCGGCGCTGTGGTGGTGCGCAACAATAGAATCATTGGTAGAGGATACCACAGAGGTCCTGGGAAACCTCATGCAGAGGTAATAGCTATAGATTCATCTGCAAAACCCAAAGGTTCAACTCTGTATGTTACTTTGGAACCCTGTGTCCACTACGGAAGAACTCCGCCCTGTGTGGATAAGATTATTGAGGGAGGGTTGAAAAAGGTCATAATATCGGTTATAGACCCGAATCCCTGTGTCTCGGGTAAGGGGATAGAGAAACTGAAGGGTGCAGGTATATCCGTCGAATGCGGACTCCTCGAAAAGGAAGCGAAAAGGTTGAACGAATTCTATTTCAAGCACATAACCACTAAATTGCCCTTCGTAATATTAAAAATTGCACTCACCCTCGATGGAAAGATTGCCGATGCGAATAGAGAGAGTAAGTGGATAAGTTGTGAAGCATCGAGAAAGTTCGCCCATAGGCTAAGAAGTGAGGTGGATGGGGTGGTGGTAGGTATAGAGACCGTATTGAAGGATGACCCAAACTTGACATCGAGAGCGAAAAGAAATCCCTTGCGTATTGTTCTGGACAGTAATTTAAGAATTCCTCCAAATGCGAAGATACTGAACGA
>Ga0114921_10001094_pt1 | contig 12177 bp, 13 predicted proteins | sample BentaG_FD_87016 | JGI IMG/M metagenome (GOLD analysis project Ga0114921, IMG submission 87016) | Deep subsurface microbial communities from South Atlantic Ocean to uncover new lineages of life (NeLLi) - Benguela_00093 metaG | ecosystem: Environmental > Aquatic > Marine > Oceanic > Sediment ...
AGCCGACTTCTGGTCGGTGATCGTCTACAGCATGAAAACGAAGGGATTCGTGCAGGGTGTTGATCGCGTAGGGCTCTCCTCGCAGAACATGGCCACGATGGCGACGAATGACGACGGTTCGGTGGACATCTACTTCGCCCCGAAAGCGCCGGAGGGGCGCCAGTCGAACTGGATTCCGACCGGTGAGGATTTCTTCCTCATCTTCCGTCTCTACGGCCCCGAAAAGCCGCTGTTCGACAAAACATGGACCCTCGGCGACGTTCTGAAAACTCAATGAATGCCGAGAGAAAACACTGCAAGGAAGGCTTTCAATGATCAAGCATACCGGCGCTCTTAGGCGGCAATTCTCGCGCTCAACCTGAACGGTATGTTTTCGGCTCAACGGTCGAAGATGAAGATGAGTACCCCGATTCCGGAAGGGATCGCGACCCCCGACAAGCTCGAAACCTCCATCGGCACCCTCACCGGAACTGACGGTGTCCCTGATGCGTAGGCCACCCAGTTGGCCTACGACAACCTCGATCTTCAGCGCGCCACCCATGCCTTCCTCTCCACCATCCAGATCGCCTCCATGTGCGCATTAAAAAACGGGATCCTGGAGGTCGGCCCGCCTAATACGACGGCCCTGCTCTTCGAAGACCTCATGGACTCCAAGGCCCTCTGGTTGACCCCGAATACGGTTTCGGTCTACATGGCAAGCTGGATCGAACTCGGCGACGAGCCCATGGTTCTCGAGACCCCGGCCAATGTCCTGGGCTTCATCAATGACGCCTGGTTTCAGTACGTGATCGACTTTGGCAGCGCGGGCCCCGACAAGGGCAAGGGCGGCAAGTTCCTCGTCGTCCCTCCCGGCTACGAGGGCGTAATTCCGGAGGGCTATTACGTGGCGCGAACCAGCACCAAGGGCAACTGGGTCATCTGGCGCGGGTTCCAGGTGGACGGATCCACCGAGCCCGCGGTGGAGGCGACCAAGAAGAGCTTCAAGATCTACCCCCTCTCGCAGAAGAACAACCCGCCGCCGATGAACTTCGTCAACATGTCCGGGAAGTTCCACAACACCATCCACCGCATGGATTACGGGTTCTGGGAGGAGCTGAACACCCCGATCCAAGCCGAACCGATCGAGGGCCTGGACCCGAGATTCGCGGTCTTCTCGCCTCCGTGAGCATCGAGAAGGGCAAAAAGTTCACCCCCGACGCGCGCTCCTCGACTCGCGAATCTACATGCACTTCTATGCGACCGGCATCACGCCCGCCATGGCGGTCGAGAACGTCGGGAAGGGCTCGCAGTACGCAATTGCCTACCTCGACAAGGGCGGCAACCCCCTCGACGGGAGCAAGACCTACAAGATCCACCTTCCACCGAACGTGCCGGCCAAGGACTTCTGGTCCTTCACGCTCTACGACAACCAGACTCGGGCAATGTTGCAAACCGACCAGAGATTCCCAGGGCTAGACAACAACAAAGAGGGACTCGGGCAGAACGAGGACGGATCGTACGACATCTACCTGAGCCCTGAACCCCCGAAGGGTTGGGAGAATAACTGGATCCAGACCGTCCCCGGGCAAGGATGGAACACGATCCTCCGGCTCTACGGCCCGCTGGAACCCTGGTACGACAAGACATGGAAACCCGGCGATCCTGAATCGGTCAGTTAGGCCCGGATCCACGTGTGTCGGGAACGTCGAAGGCAGCGTGATAGGTGAGCTTCTGAAGGCGACGCCGCGTAGGAGATGAAGGATTGTTGACCCTTCGGGGTCGCCCTGCGGGGGCGGCTTAAAGCCACCCACTGCCGCGTTAGTTGAAAACTGTCGCGGTGCACGATGTGGGAAAAGGCCCGGTTCACGGGACAGGCGGGGATCAGGAAGACGTTGCGTTCCGGCGTGCCCAGATTCGCCTCGTTCGACACGTCAAACTTGCGTAGCACGAGCACCGCACGACGATTCCCGTGGTTGGGGCGCTCGGTCACGCTGCTGTGCATCGACGCCACCGGAGTGGTCCAGCAGGCGAAAACTGACTCGGAGAAACGGGCTCTGCTCGCTTCCGCAACGAGCAAGGATCTGGTGCTGGTCGCGTGGCCTGGGCAATGGAGCCAGGACATCTACGTCGTCGATGACCTCAAGGCTGCCCGTGCCGTAGTCCGAGGCTGAACCCGCCGAGCGAAATCCGATCTGTCCCACAATCGAAGGTTTACGGGACGACAGAGCTGGATGATCAATGTCGGGCCTCGTGGTGAAGTGACGGCATAATGCCGATGGCGCGTACACCGCGCTACTCGGTGTAGGCGGTCGAACCCACTCGTGCTCATTGCCTATGCTCACGGTCGTGGCTGTGCTGCGCCGGCAGGTCGGAAGCCTTCAGCCGCAAGCCACGCGCGAGCCCGGCCGCGCTGGCGCTCATTGGATAGCAGGTAGTAGCGCTGTAGCTCCTGGGGCCAGCGCGAGAGCACGTCTTTAAATCGACGGAAGGCGCCTTTGCTGGTGCTGATCGCAATTTGCAGACGGTCGACGAGTGCGGGATCATCTTGCACCCTGGCTATGAACAGCTCCATATCCCGGTAGCCTTCCCGCGAGCCTAAGCGCGGCACGTGGAGCCAGCGGTCCTCGTCATTCTCGTCTTCGTCATCCTCTCCGTACTCCACGCTGTGAGGCCAGCACATGCCGTACCGTAAGTCGATACGACCGCCGCCGCAGAGCGGGTCACCTTCTAGTAGCGAAGCCAGCTCCTCGAGATCGACCGGGACTGAGCGCAACAGCGGCGTGGCGCCCGAGCCCAGCGCCGCCTGCAGCTGGTCGGCCAAGTCCTCGTCACCATCCCAGCACCGCTCGCGCAACGCCGCCGCGCATTGTGCGGCCAGGTCGACCGCTCCCTCTACATCCTTTGCGAGCGCGTCCAGCAAGCCATCGCCCGCTAGCTGCAGCACCTGCTCGGTCAGCCGTCCACGCACCACCCCCACGACGGACCCGTCAGCATTGTGCACCCCCATATGTAGCGCCGTGACCGCCTCGACGTCCCACTGGCCCACAAGCCAACCGTAATCAGTTCGACAGAGGCCGGTCGGCTACCTGGACGATCAGATCGTCCGTCGTTCGTCCAGGTCCACCACAGCGGGGTGGGTGGCAGGGGCTTGGCCAGATGGCGGCGCTGTTGTCGTCCAGGTCCGCCACAGCGGGGTGGGTGGCAGGGACTGGGCCAGATGACGGCGCAGCGCCTCGGGGTCGTCGCGAAGGGCGGCACCGATTTTGGTGAGCAACAGCTGGCCTCGATATTTGCGCAGCAGTTTGAGTTGCTGGGCGGTTTCGCGGAGTTCGAGGATCGGCGCGGTGGTGTCCTCTCGGGTACAGCTGCCGATCCACTTGGCACGCCACCCAAGTTCGTCCATCGCTGCCGTCACCACTTTGGGCGGGAGATATCCGGCGGCGGTCAGCGGGATTCCCCGCTCACCCACGCGGTTCAACAACCACCCCACTGCCGATGCCGCCGCCTCGACATGGCGGTCATGGTCGCCGGTGGCAGGATCAGGCACCCGCCCGCCATCGTGTGCCTGGCCGACGAGATCACGCAGGCATGCGTTGGTCTCCTCGACCGAAAAATACGTGGGGTCGAATTCGAACTCGCCGTCGTCGTCGTCGATCGTCCGGTCTGCCAAAAGTTCTTGGTATCCCCAGATTCCACCGCAGTCTTCCGGTGGGCAGGCACGAGCGCCGCCAATGCAGATCGCGGGCGGTTCCTCGCCCGAGCGGGACAGCACCTTCTCCACGACCAGCGTGTGTTCCCAGCCGTCACCGAAGTCGTACCAGTAGAACAGCCGGTCCTTGGGGCCGGTGAGCAACTCATCGAGGCGAACCCGGTTCTCCAGGACACCCTCAGCGCCCTCGTCGAGCATGAACTGCATGTGGTATTGCACGGCCAAGGGGTCCAGCTTGTTCTCACCGGCGAGAAACTGGTGAAGATGGCTGTCGGTCCAGCCCATGGCCTGTTGCAGCACCGCGTGCAGCTCGTCAAGCATCAACTCCGACGACAGCAGCAGCAGCCGCCAAATCGGCGGCTTGGCCCCGTCCAGATCGACCCGAACCTGATAGGTCACCGGCCGAGTCCGCCGAGGGTGCGCGCGAGAGGATTTGACCACGCCAGCGAGCCTAGTCAGCGCTGCCGCCCTCGGATGTCGGCGACGCGGAACATGAGCGCCGTCGACCACGCTCGGCGGGTACGGGATCACGATGGGCGTCAACACGGCGCCGTGAAGACCGCATGGTGCAGATATGGCGATGCAGGCCGCCCGCCCTGGATACCGTACCCGGTGCAGACCTTAGGGTGTTTGGGCCAGGTAACGGTAGGCGGTCGCGCGACCAATCCCGAACGCAGAGGCCAACTCCCGCACAGGTTCGCCGGCGCACCCACCACACACATAGCGGCCAAGACGCAATCACCAGGTATCGCCGCTGAAAGTGAACGCTGTGCTGGCCTAGTGACGGCGGTTCAAGCGGCATGGACCGACGTCGACAGGAAAGTGCGCCAGCTCGGTTCGATCTCAACTCACGACGCGACGGATGTTGTCGCGCACTCGTTGACACGAGTCGCCGTCGCACTCGAGCTTGCCGAACAGCAGTTGACCTCGATCCGAGACCAGCTTGCTCAGCAAGTTACAGAACACGTGGGTACCTCGGAGTGAGGCTGTAGATGTCTAGCGTTAGATGTCTAGCGTTCGTCGCCTCACGGCCACCACGACCGCGTGAGAACCTTCGCTGCGGCCAGTGAACTGACGCTCATCTCGGCTAGCGCGGGCGCACGCAGCGTGGCGACATCTTTGGTTTTGGATAGGGAGATGAGCGTGTCGATAAGCTTTGCGAGCATTGGGGTTTCGAGTCCTCCGCAGTCGATGAGCCACCGGTCGGTTCCGGCCATTCGACGGGTGGTGGGATGTCGGCGGCGCGCAAGACTGCGATGTTGTGGCGGGGGTTGTGAATTTTTCGTCGGGAAAAATCATGTCGCGCGCCTTTCCATTTCGTCCGTTCGAATTCGCTTTCGGTCATCGCGGCGAGCGTTGATGAGCTGCTGCCGGTCGAGGTCTGCCATGGTTGTGACGTCCGGTTGCCGTTTACGAAGCCCGCCGACGACGTGGCCGACCTGAGCCGGGCCATTCGACTGCTGATGGGCTGCCCGTTCGGCTGCTGATGGGCTGCCCGTTCGGCTGCTGATGGGCTGCCCGTTCGGCAACGGGCTGAGGGCCCGGCGGTCCTGAACCGCTATCGAAGTTACCGTGTCGGGGTGACCGCGCCCGACGGTGAGTTGACGGATGCACAGCGCCGCGCGCTGCGCATCGAGGTCGTCATCGTGCTGTCGGTCACGTTCGGCCTCAGCGCAGTCACCGCGGTCCTGCACCTGATCGACGCGGCGCTACGCAACCTCGGTGCGCAGACCGTGGCACTGCACCCCAGCCTGTCCCGATTCGATCTGATTGATCTCGGCCTGCACCTGGCATCCATCGCCCAGCTGCTGGCCTGGGGTGCGCTCGCGGTTTACCTGCTGTGGCGCAGCGGATTGAGTCCCCACCAGATCGGGCTGGGCCGGTTGCACTGGCGTCCAGACCTGCTCGGCGGCGTGGGCCTCGCCGCCCTCGTCGGACTACCGGGCCTGGCCTTGTACCTCGCCGCCCGTGCGCTGGGGGTGAACGTGTCGGTGGTGCCGTCGGCGCTTGACGACACCTGGTGGCGGATTCCGGTGCTGGTGGGCGCAGCGTTCGCCGCGGGCTGGGCCGAAGAGGTAATCGTCGTCGGTTATTTGCTCACCCGGTTGCACCAACTGCGCATCAATCCCGTTGTGGCGCTGGTATGTTCGAGCCTCCTACGCGGCGCCTACCACCTCTATCAGGGCTTCGGCGCGGGCCTCGGTAACGTCGCGATGGGCCTACTATTCGGGTACGTGTGGCGCCGCACCGGGCGGCTGTGGCCACTGGTGATCGCACACGGGCTGATCGACACCGTGGCGTTCGTCGGGTATGCGCTGCTGGCCGGACACCTCGGCTGGCTTCGGTGATTGGACGCTCGGGCACGTAGATTGACCGGGTGGACGGCAACGGGCCCCCCGACCGGCGCGGCCACCCGCCGCGGGCACGTCATCGGGAGCCGTCGCAGGTGATCCGCCGCGATCCGGCGCATCGCCCACCCCCACCGCCGCCTCGTCAGGGCGTGCCACCGCCGCCCCCGCACTATCCACCACCACCCCCGCCGCCTCGGGCCGCCCCTCCAGCACCGCCCCATCAGCATCTGCCGCGCAGGCACGACGTCCCGAAACCGCCTGCCATGCCACACCGACGACCCCCGCCGCCACCCGCCGCCGCACCGGTCCGGCGGGCGGCCCCGCAGCCACGCCCGCCGCGGCCCGTGTCGCACAAGCGGCGCCGCACGCGGCGCTGGGGCAGCCGACTGCTACTGGTGATCCTGCTGATAGCGGTGGCTGGGACCACCTGCACCGTCGGCGGCGCCATCTGGATCGACAGATCGCTGCACCGGATTCTCGCACTGGCGGACTACCCAGATCGCCCCGGGCCCGGCAGCGGGACGACGTGGCTGCTGGTCGGATCCGACAGTCGCGAGGGGCTCAGCCCCGAGCAGCAGGCCACCCTGACCACCGGTGGCGATCTCGGCAACGGGCGTACCGACACCATCCTCCTGGTGCATATACCGCAGTTCGGGTCCAACACCGAAACCACGATGGTGTCCATACCGCGCGACTCCTACGTGCCGATACCCGGCTACGGCAGCGACAAGATCAACGCAGCGTTCGCGCTGGGTGGGGCACCTCTGCTGGCACAAACAGTGGAACAAGCCACCGGGCTCCACCTGGACCACTACGCCGAAATCGGCTTCGGCGGCTTCGGCGTCCTAGTCGACGGGCTCGGCGGTGTCACCATGTGCCCCACCGAACCGATCAGCGATCCGTTGGCCGGCATCGACCTGCCCGCCGGTTGTCAGAAGGTCGACGGCCGCGACGCGCTGGGATACGTCCGGAGCCGGGCGACACCACGGGCCGACCTCGATCGGATGGTCAATCAACGGCAATTCATGTCGGCCCTGCTGCACCGCGCCGCCAGTCCTGCGGTGTGGCTCAACCCGTGGCGCTGGTATTCGGTGCCCCGCGCCGCCGCCGACGGCCTCACCGTCGATGAGGACGATCACGTGTGGGATCTGGCCCGCCTGGCGTGGTCCCTGCGCGGCTCCATCACCACCGTCACCGTGCCCATCGGGGAGTACACCTTCAGCGCCTCGGGTTCGGTCGTGGTGTGGGATCATGACGCCGCCGGCGAGCTGTTCGAAGCACTGGCATCCGGCTCCCCGGTGCCGCAGTCCGCGCTGGATGAACAACCGTAGCGCCTTGCCGGGCTAGATTGCATTGCCCGACTCGCCCCCGCCCTGCAGCCAACCCTTGGTGCGGCCGGGATGATCGGTCGCTACCCACGCCACGCCGAGATCGCGGCACAGCCCAACGTCCTCGTAGCGATTCACCGTCCAGCAGTACAGCGCCCGGCCCTGCGCCGCGGCCCGGTCCACCAGCTCCGGGTGCTCACGCAACGTCGCGATCGACGGTCCGACCGCGGTGGCACCTACGGTGGTCGCCGCGCCGCCGCCCAGGTAGCGGGACGTTTCACCAAGCAGCACCGTCGGCAGTAGCGGCGCAGCGCGCCGGATACGCCACACGGCGGCGGCTGAAAACGACATCACCACCGCCCGGGATCGGTCCGCGGATGCCGGCGCGGCGATGCCATAGCGGTGCAGCGATGCCAGCACCTTGCTTTCCACCAATGCTCCATAGCGGACCGGGTGTTTGGTCTCGATAAATATCTTCACCGGCCGGTTCCAGTCCAGGACCAGTGCGATCAGCTCATCAAGGGTGAGCAGACCGGAGTCACCGTGCGCTCCGTCCGGTCGCCGGCTGCTGTGCCACGCACCGTAGTCCAACGTGCGCAGTTCTGCCAGGGTCATCTCACTGACCAGTCCGACCCCGCTCGAGGTGCGATCAACACGGCGGTCGTGCACACATACCAGGTGGCCGTCGCGGGTCAATCGCACGTCACACTCGACGCCATCGGCTCCCTCCTGCAACGCCAATTCGTACGCGGCCAGGGTGTGCTCCGGGCGTTCTGCCGAGGCACCCCGGTGCGCAACCACGAACGGGTGTCCACCGCACAACCTGTCGGCCGACGTCATAGGCCTATGCTGCCGGGTCCTGCCCCTCTGGCTCAACCGCAACCGCGGAAGCGGGCGCGGGTTGCCCATCGTCGGGGACAACCACCCAGCGGTGAACAGGACGTTCCACAGGTTTGCGCTCAAAGCCCTCGAAGACCCGCATCGCAGCGGCAACCACCGCCACCGCCAGCAGATAGGCGAACGTCACCGTCAAGGTGTTGTCGGCGATGCCCTGAGCAGCCTCTGTCCGGCTCCCGGCGATTGCGAAGACCGAAACCATTGTCGACAGGATCCACAAGATCCACCACACCGTGATCGGCTTGCGTAACCGGCGGTAGCTCTCTTCGGCGACGGCAAGCTCGATGGCGAAGACCGGAGCCCAGATCAGATTGACCACCGGCACCAGGCAGCCCGCCCACAGCGACCACCCGGGCCGCGGTTCGGGTTGTCCGCGATATGCGAACGCGGCGGCCCGCCGGGCGATCAGCCACCGGGTCAGCGTCACGGCACCCGCGATGACCGCCGCGATCGCCGCGAGGCTGGTCAGCGCACCCAGCCAGAACGCCGTACCGGCCAGCACCGGGTTCAGCAGCGTGTGACGATTGACGATCAGCAGCACATAGCGGGCCAGATGCACCAGGGCCGCGCCGCCCAGAACCGCCATCGCCCCGAACAGCACCGTCCGCACCGCTGCCGCGGGCAGCCCGCGCGGCTTTGACACGACCTGCATACCGGCGGCCGAATCGGCACGGTCCAGCAAACTCCAGCGGGGTATCGCCGCGTAGCGGGGGGTAGGGCCCGGTGGACGACGCCGATGCCGCGCCGGCGGGGCCGCCCCGGGGCGCACCGCTATCCACCGATAGCCGCCAGGCAGCCGCTGAGCGGCACGCGGCGCACTGCCACCCGGCTGCAGCCGCGACCGGCCGCTCAATCGTGGATCGGGGGCCTCTGCAGTCGGCTCCAGCAGCGTGCCTTGACAGCGCGGGCACCACACCCGCTTCTGATCACGCACATTCCATCGGGTGGCGCACGCCGAACACACCTGGATCACGGCGCAAGCCTAGCGACGTCGGGGTGCGCGGTCAGATACTGCCGGGCGTGCCGTCGTTGGTGATCACTGGGCGTCCGGCGCCTGCCCAGGCCAGCATTCCGCCCTTGACGTTGATCGGCTCGTAGCCGTTGCGCTGCAGATACTGCGAGACCCGCAGCGATCGCCGGCCGCTGTGACAAACGACGTACAGCCGAGTGTCCAGATCGATCTCGTCAAGCCGGGCCGGCACCTCACCCATCGGGATGTGCTGCGCACCGACGGCATGGCCACGTTCCCACTCGATCATCCTCCCGAACGTCCAGAAGTACCGCCACCGACCCGAATTCAGTGGGCACGTCTACCGCATCAGCCTCCGGGATCGCCGACTCGTCGTCCATCGAGTCAATCCTGACATGCCTTCGCCCCGCGCACACGAATCTGTACACGAACCCCGAAATACAGCTACTCCACGGTATCCACAGTTTCCACAGCTCTATCCACAGCCGAGCCAACGGCGGCGATACCCTTGAGCGCCTCATCCGGCCACCCGACTGCCTACCGCTGTGGATAAAGCGGCCCCCACCGAGGCATTCGGTCAACAGCCCCGCTGGGTCCGCCAGCTAATTTTGTGGCAGAGCTGCGCGTCCGCGTTGCGTCGGCCGGCCGGCCGGTCAGTAGCCGCCCCTCGCGGCCCGCCGATGGCCACCGACGCAGCTAGGCTCCAATACGGCTCTCCTCGTACGGCAACAGCGGCTATGATCACGGTCACAAACATGTTGTGATTCGTCTCACCAGTGGGCGGCGTTGAACGCCCGGATCAGGAACACTTGATGGCAGCGCATCCAATCGGACCGCGGTCCGCGGCGTCGCAGTCACTCTGGAATCCGTCGTCGGCCGCCCATAATCGCGCCTACCTAGGGGCTGCCATGCGCTCAGGCTTGATCGCCTTGGTGCTGCTGGCGATTCTCGCGGCTATCGTTCTGTTCTGATACCGCCTCAGCGCTCCACCCCGATCAGGTATACGTGAGGCTGGGTAACCGGTGAGACGGCCACTTTCCTTGCGGCCCGGACTCTCATGGAGCAGTGTTGACAACGCTCGGTCTCGACCCAGGTCCAAGCGAACACCCCTGCGGTGTGGAGCGTCAGAAGTCGATCACCAACGATCACCAACGATCACCAATGATCACCAACGGAAGGAATCTCGTGGCTGAATACACCCTGCCGGATCTGGACTGGGACTATGGAGCGTTGGAACCCCATATTTCGGGTCAGATCAACGAGCTTCACCACAGCAAGCACCACGCGGCCTATGTCGCGGGGGTCAATGCCGCGGTCGCGAAGCTGGAAGATGCTCGCGGAAAGGGGGATCACGCCGCAATTTTCCTCAACGAGAAGAACCTGGCGTTCCATCTCGGCGGCCACGTGAACCACTCGATCTGGTGGAAGAACCTGTCCCCCAACGGCGGTGACAAGCCGACCGGCGACCTCGCCACCGCTATCGACGAAGCATTCGGGTCGTTCGACAAGTTCCGCGCGCAGTTCACCGCGGCCGCCAACGGACTGCAAGGATCCGGCTGGGCAGTCCTCGGCTACGACAGTCTCGGTGACAAACTGCTCACCTTCCAGCTCTACGACCAGCAGGCCAACGTCCCGCTGGGCATCATTCCGCTGCTGCAGGTCGACATGTGGGAGCACGCGTTCTATCTGCAGTACAAGAACGTCAAGGCCGACTACGTTAAGGCGTTCTGGAATGTCGTGAACTGGGCGGACGTTCAGTCGCGTTATGCGGCCGCGACCTCGAAGACAGCGGGCCTGATCTTTTAGCTGATTCACACCGGACGGGCCTGAATGGGACGGCGTGCGATTCGTACGCCGTTCACCCTTTCAGAGTGAAACGTTTCCCTTTTCGCCCGTGTCGTCTTGCGTAAGCGCCAAAAGGTGCCGCATGCTGGACTAATCGCAGCGTCGCGGAGGTCAAGATGGATACTGGGTCAGGCCGTTCGATTGAAATCGCGCCGTTCCATTCCCGGGGTGCCCTTAAAGGATTCGTGGTGTCGGGCCGCTGGCCCGATTCGACCAAGGAATGGGCACAGCTGCTAAGAGCGGCGGTTCGGGTGGCGTCGTTGCCCGGGCTACTGTCCACCACAACGATATTCAGAGTCCGGGAGGAATCGCCCGAATCGCCACAGCCGGGCACTGTGGGGCTGGTTCTCGCTGAAGGCACGGTCGTCGGCGAGTCAGCCGTTCCACCAGGGCATTTCGCGGATCCGCAGCCCCCGGCGCTGCTGCTTCTGCACCCGCCGTCGGAGACCGTGCCGTCGCTGCCGGAATGCACCGGCGCGGCGTCGGGATGCGTACTGTTGCCCGGGATTCCACACCTCGGCCTGGAGCACCGCGCGGCCTGGGTGGAGGCCGAACTGGATGGCACCGTCACACTGCTGGTAAGCCGCGTCGGAGTCGACCCGATCAGCGATCCCGACACCGCAATTCTGGCTATGCTCCTTGCGGCATAAGGGTTTTCGAACGAATTAGTTCGCGGCTCGAAACGATGGATTCGGCTGGCCGAACTCGGTCTCGGCACTGGCGCATACCGTATTCCGCCGGTACGCTGAGGTGGTCAGCGAAGGGGAGTAGCCCCGAATCGTCGCGTCGACACACTGGCGAATAGCCCGGCCGGCGAACCGTATCCGAAGGACACGGTGGGCGAGACCTTCGACCCGATGTTCGGCGACCGTTAGTCGTTCTGCCGCCGGCGACGCGTCGAAAGGTCCTCACACATGCTCGGCGCCGCACTGATCAGCCTCAGCGTGGTGTTCCTCGCTGAACTCGGCGATAAGTCTCAGCTGATCGCGCTCACCTACACGCTCCGGCATCGCTGGTGGCTAGTGCTTACCGGGGTGGGGATCACCTCGCTGCTCGTTCACGTGCTGTCGGTCACGATCGGTCACTTCCTCGGCCTGA
>Ga0114921_10001095_pt1 | contig 12171 bp, 9 predicted proteins | sample BentaG_FD_87016 | JGI IMG/M metagenome (GOLD analysis project Ga0114921, IMG submission 87016) | Deep subsurface microbial communities from South Atlantic Ocean to uncover new lineages of life (NeLLi) - Benguela_00093 metaG | ecosystem: Environmental > Aquatic > Marine > Oceanic > Sediment ...
AAGCAGGGAACAAAGAAGGTGAACTTATAAGTGACAAATATAACACTCCCCATAGCATTAGCTGCAGGAGTATTATCCTTTCTCTCACCCTGTATTTTACCCCTGGTGCCAATATATATAGCCACTGTAGCTGGCAATTCAGCCCTGGCTACCAGCCCTCCAAGCCGGAGATATGTTGTTCTCCATACCATTAGCTTCATAATCGGTTTTTCATTAGTTTTCACCGCCCTGGGAGCATCCGCAGGTTTATTAGGAACTATGATGCCCTCTGGGCTATTGCGTAATATAGCTGGCGTGCTATTAATCATATTTGGGCTATTTCTATTAGCTTCCATGAAACTACCCTGGCTAAATTATGAGAGGCGTCTTAGCTTCACCCAGGCTAAGGGTTCAGGATATTTAAGGTCACTATCAATAGGAGCAATATTCTCCCTCGGCTGGACTCCCTGTGTCGGACCAATACTAGGTGGCATATTAGCCCTAGCCTGGGGCTCGCAGACAGTATGGCAGGGAGTTTACCTTTCACTTGCCTACTGTTTAGGATTGGGTTTGCCTTTCATTGGCATAAGTCTAGTCATAGGTTCAGCCTCTCGCTACCTCAGCTGGCTTAGCCGTCATGCTTTCATTACCTCCGCAGTAAGCGCAGCTCTATTGATCAGCGTGGGAATTCTGATGTTGTCTGGTCATTTAGGTTATACTAGCAGCCTATAAACAAGAGTGGCCAACAATGGTTAAAAAACAATTAAAGAGTCAACTACTGATAGTGAACTTACTCATCGCCATATTAGCCTTAGACGGAGGAGCCATAGGTTGTAGTTCCTCCAACTCACTAGGCTTAATACCTGCAGACACAATAGCACCAGACTTTACTCTTCCCACCATGACAGGCACAGAAGTAACTTTATCGGCTCTACAAGGGCAGCCAGTGGTGCTCAATTTCTGGACTACCCGATGCTCTCATTGCAAAACAGAACTGCCTTATTTTGATACAGTAGCTAAGCAATACTCTGATAGAGTAACAATCGTGGCTATTGACATACAGGAAAGTGTTTCGCTGGTGAAACGATTTTTCGGCGACAGCGAAGTAGACTTCATCGTTGCTCTGGATAAAAATGCTCAAGTAGCCTCAAATTACGCTATACGGGGTACTCCCAGCACCTTTTTCATAGATAGTCAGGGCGTCATTCGCTATATAAAACTTGGAGCATTCACTAATGAGCAGGAGTTACAGGCTAGCATAGAGAAATTATTAAATTACTAAACGAAGAAGAATATACATGACTGTTAAGGTTGTAACTGATAGTACGTCTGATATTCCTGCTGAAGTAGCAAAGGAACTAGGAATCAGGGTGGTGCCCCTATATGTCCACTTCGGCAATGAAACGTATCAAGACGGAATCAATCTCAGTGCCGACGAGTTTTACCACAAACTGACAACAGAGCCTAAACTTCCCAAAACCTCAACACCCCCTGCAGGGATATTCACAGAGACCTACGAAAAACTTGCTGCTGAAACCGACGAAATCATCTCTATCCATATCTCCAACAAGCTTAGTTCCACATACAACTCCGCAATGCTAGGCAAAAGGGGGATGAAGGTAAACTGCCGTGTGGAAGTAATTGATTCCCTCTCAGCTACTATTGGCCTGGGGCTTATAGTCATAACCTCTGCCAAAGCAGCACTAGCTGGGGCAAACCTAGATGAAATCACAGCTATGTTAACTCAAACCATCCCCAGAACACACTGCTTCGGTATGGTAAATACTCTAGAGTATCTATATAAGGGGGGCCGTATAGGCAAAGCACAGGAGTTGCTAGGCTCAATGCTCAATGTAAAACCTCTAGTGTTTATTCGAGATGGAGAAGTATGCCCTCTGGAGAGGGTGCGCGGGCATCGCAAAGCACTAACCAGATTATGTGAACTGGCAGGTAAGTTTCACCATATTAAAGAGATGGCTATAGCTCACGCCACTACCCCTGAAGAATTGGAGGTATTAGCTATGCGTCTGGCGCCTTCATTTCCACAAAACCAGCTATATAAATCGAGGTGTGGAGCAACTATAGGAACTTATTTAGGGCCGGGTTGCCTAGCTGTAGCTGTAGTTGAGGAATAAAAGCAACGACGAAGCTGCAATCGACCATAAGCCATTACCTCATAATCTACGATAAGCTGCCCATAGAAGTTTCTAAATCCTATCCAAAAGATCGCGATATTTATCCATTTTTATCATATGTCCTTCTGGCTGAAGCAGCCATGTCATCCAACATATTTCAGTAGGTCCATAACCTGAGATTTGTGACATCTGCTCAATTGTTGTGACTAACTCCAAATCTCCCTTAGTTGGCATTCCCAACTCTGCCTCATTGAGGATTTGCTCAATCACTCTTCGCACTATTTTGTCAGGCATTGCTGTATCTATACCCCCCATCATCCTCAAGTATTGAAATGTAACGACACCAACTCCTTTAATTTTGCCTATTGGATTTTTCTCCCAATTCTCAAGACGTGAGCTAGCTGCCCAACACCGTAGCGCCCCTCTGTCATCCAAACCCTCTGCTGCCGCCAAGTTGGCAAGGTAGAATGCAACATTTTTTGCCATTTGCCAAGACCTGCTATTTCTCCAGATGCGTTGCATTTGGGCTACCGAAAAAAGACTGAGCTCTCTAAGATTTTGAACCTTCCCGCTGATAATCAACTCTCTCTCAAACTTCACCACACTGGGGACTACAGCAGTAAAGTAGTTAAGGCCTATAGAGGTAAATGCTGCATCCACGACCATAAGTACTACACTCCCACCCCACCTTTTAGTTTGTAAACACCGCTCACAGTGTTCCCTTAAGCCACCTGTCCTGGACATATACACATTTATAATCTGTGATAAACCTTTGCTGAAATTCGGCAAGCAAGCTCCTAAGTATCCTATGGCATTACTTTCTCTTTTTTCTTAAACAAAAGCCAGTTTTTCGCACTTGTATGCACAAGAGCATAGTCTCCTTGCAGCTTATCTCCATAAAGCGTGAATATTATCCGGTCAGGCTTCTTTTGGTGCAGCTCATATTTCCCTTCATCCCAGATTTCCACCTTACCAGCGCCGTAAAAACCTTCAGGAATATTCCCTTCAAAATCTATATAACTTAGTGGATGATCCTCTACCTTAACCGCCAACCTTCGAATACCAAACTTATCCGGAAGGCCTTTTGGCACAGCCCAGCTTTTGAGCACTCCTTCCATTTCCAAACGGAAATCATAGTGCAGACGAGTTGCATGGTGTTTTTGTACTACAAATCTGCTCACCTTAAATATAGTTTATCATTTACTATCCCCTAGCGATAACTTAGCACCCAGTGCCAAAACTAGAACGTTCCTCAGCAGAACTAACCCAACAAAATTTACTTTTTCACTAACTGGTGAATCTCAGTTTATTTAGTGAAAAGTGTTGACAAATAGGAGAGGAAAGTATCAAGATTTCACTCTGATGTTTAAGACGGATTTATATGAATTACTTACGTAAGCGTTTTCAACAAGAGGCTAATAAAATGGCACAAGATTACGTTGCTTCTATCCCTTTTGACCAACGGTTATATCGTCAGGATATCGAAGGCAGCATTGCCCATGTCCAGATGTTGGCAAAACAGCAAATAATAACTGAGAGCGATGCCAAAGCTATAACTAACGGTCTTAACTCCATTCGCGAAGAAATCAAGCAAAAAAAATTTCAGTTCAAACTCGAACTTGAAGACATACATATGAATATCGAAGCAAGGTTATTTGAAAAGGTAGGCGATATAGCTGGTAAACTTCACACCGCCCGATCCAGAAATGACCAAATAGCTTTAGATCTACGCCTTTTCGTCAAAGAAGAGACCTTGAGAACCATTGATAAGTTAAAAACTTTGCAATCTTCGCTTGTAGGATTAGCTGAAGCAAATAAAGATGTCATCATGCCCGGCTACACCCATTTACAGCAAGCTCAGCCAATACTCCTAGCTCATCACTTATTAGCTTATTTTGAGATGTTTCAGCGAGATAAAGAGAGGCTTCATGATTGTCTCAAACGCACCGATGTTCTGCCTCTAGGTAGCGGTGCTTTAGCCGGTGTCTCTTATCCTATAGACCGAGAATTTGTTGCCCGAGAACTAGGTTTCAGCAAGGTAAGCAACAACAGCCTTGACGCTGTTTCTGATAGGGATTTCATAATAGAATATGAAGCTTGTGCTGCCAGCATCATGATGCACCTCTCACGACTAGCGGAGGAGATTATCCTGTGGTCATCAGCCGAGTTCGGCTTTATAGAAATTGGTGAAGCCTATACTACAGGCAGCAGCATCATGCCACAGAAGAAAAATCCTGATGTAGCCGAGCTAGCCCGAGGTAAAACTGGCCGAGTATATGGCCATCTAATGGCCATGCTAACTACAATGAAGGCTTTGCCTTTAGCTTATAACCGGGATATGCAAGAGGATAAGGAAGGCCTTTTTGATACTGTGGATACGTTACACTCTACTCTAAGAGTATTTGCTGAAATGGTAAAAACAATCAAGGTCAATGTAAAGCGTGTTCGTGACGCTATAAAAAAGGATTATATTTTGGCTACCGATTTAGCTGATTATTTGGTGAAGAAAGGCCTGCCTTTTCGGGAGGCACACAGTGTGACAGCTAAACTTAGCGAATATGCTATAACCAGAGATAAAAGCTTCCACGAGCTTAGCTTAAGTGAATATCATAATTTCTCTCCCCTCTTTGGCGAAGATGTATATGCTATAAACTTAGAATCTTCTCTCGCTGCTCGTAATACTATTGGCGGCACCTCTCCCCAACAAGTAGAGGCAGCATTAGTGAGAGCCAAGAATCTCATAGAGGAGTAATGTGCAAAATAGTCAGATTAAGCTAGCGCCATCTATTCTTTCCGCTGATTTTGCTCAGCTTGGGGAACAAGTGGCTGAAGCTACAAAAGCGGGAGCTGATTATATCCACATTGATGTTATGGATGGCCACTTCGTGCCCAATATAACTATCGGTGCTCCAGTAATAGCCTCCCTCCGTAGCTGGACACATCTGCCTTTAGACGTCCATTTGATGATAGAGCAGCCTGAGCGTCACATTTCTCAATTTGCCAATTCCGGCGCTAACATTATCACTGTGCACGTTGAAACCTGTTTTCACCTCCATCAAACAATTCAGCTAATCAAGGAGCTTGGGGCGAGAGCAGGAGTAGCTCTAAATCCAGCCAGCTCTTTAAGCTTAATAGACAGGATTATGCCTCAAGTTGACTTGATTGTTATTATGAGCGTGGAGCCTGGTGTTGGTGGACAAGCTTTCATCCCCGAAACATTAAGAAAGATAAGCCGCTTACACAGTATACTTGATAGCAGAAAGCTATCCATCGAGCTCGAAGTTGATGGAGGCATTACCATAAACAATGCCCCTCAAATAGTTAAAGCGGGAGGCAATGTTTTAGCAATTGGAACCAGTGTATTCAAGACTAAAGAGGGAATAACCCACGCACTACAAAAAATTAGGGAGACAATAAGCTAACGGATTGCTTTGTATTGGCTGCGAAGGCACCTGGTGCAAATATTGACTTTCCTTTTCTCACCGTTTACAGTAATAGTAGCGCGATGAATATTGGGCAACCAGCGTCGCTTGACACGGTTCTTAGAGTGGCTTACGCTATTCCCGAATTGAACCCTTTTACCGCAAATATCACATTTCATAGAAAGCTTCTATTCCCTCTTTACTACAAATCTCATTTTCGTTATTATACCAGCGAATTTCACATCAGGCAAAGGGGAGGAAATGAAGACTGATTTAGCCAATGGACAAACATTGAAAAAGATGTTTGCCTCAGGGACTTCATGGCTGGAGGAAAGCGCCCCCGAAATCAATGCTATAAATGTTTTCCCTGTACCTGATGGTGATACTGGAACCAATATGCTGCTTACTATGCATTCTGCCATGGAAGAGGCGAAACAAAACACGGATAGCGATGCTTCCTCAGTAGTCAAATCAATGGCCCATGGTGCTTTAATGGGGGCTCGAGGTAATTCAGGAGTCATTCTATCACAATTCTGGCGTGGCTTAGCCAGAGGGCTAGAAGGCAAAAGCTCCTTCACTGGCAAGGACTTTGCCTTAGCCTTAGCCGAGGCGTCACAAGCCGCTTATGAAGGAATTATCCACCCGGTAGAAGGCACTATACTAACAGTGCTTCAAGATGCCTCTAAAGCTGTTGATGTAGCTGCCAAGTCCGATTGTGCAAACTTGCTTTCAGTAATAGAAATTGCAACGGAGGAAGCCAGGAACTCAGTAGCTCGGACGCCCGACTTATTACCGGTATTACGCGAAGCAGGAGTAGTGGATGCTGGAGGACAGGGTTTATACGTATTGCTAGATGGTGCCCTTCACTTCCTTAAGGGAGAAGCAGGTAAAATGCAATGTCAGAAACCTCATCTAGTTACGGCTAAGCAACGTTTCGCTTCTAAAGTGGCTCCAATAGCTGAGGTGGAGGTGCCCTATGGATATTGCATTGAGTTTCTGCTGGAGGGGCAAAAACTCGATTTGAGCAAAGTCCGCAAAAAGCTACAGAGAAAAGGGCACTCTGTGATTGTCGCCGGCAATAGCTCTACGCTCAGAGTTCATATCCATAGCCTCAAGCCTGGCGAAGTTATTGATTACGCTACCCATGTGGGCACATTGCACCAGATAAAGATCGATAATATGGATGACCAATATGCAGAATTTATCAAGAGACAAAAAGAAAAAATGCCCAGGGTTGATATCGCTATAATAGCAGTCGCCTCAGGAGATGGATTTTTTGAGGTATTTAATAGTCTAGGTGCTACAATCATTATCCCTGGGGGTCAAACAATGAACCCCAGTATTCGCCAGTTATTGCAAGCTGTGGAATCAGCACCCTCAGATAATATTATTTTACTGCCCAATAATAAAAATATCATCCTCGCAGCCTCTCAGATTGAACCTTTAACTCCAAAGAGCGTAAGGACAATCCCTACTAGAACTATTGCCCAAGGTATCGCAGCACTTCTCGCCTTCAGTTATGAGATAGATTTAGAGAAAAATGCTCGAACTATGGAACAAGCAATATCCACAGTAAAAACCATCGGGGTAACTAAAGCAGTACGCAAGACGCAGATCAATGGCCAAAAGATAAAGAAGGGGCAATTTATTGCTATTCTAGATGATGAGAATTTAATAGCCAGTAGCAACAATAACAATAATATATCAGATGTCATCTTTGAAGCTCTAACCAAAGTAGATATTGAAAAAACAGAAATTGTAACCATTTATTACGGCGCTGAAATTCAAGCTGCTGAAGCTGAGGATATAGCCCAGAAAATCCGTGATAAATACCAAACTGAAGTTGAAGTAGTCCGCGGTAACCAAGCTCACTACAACTATATAATCTCACTGGAATAACTTCGAGTTCTCTAAAATTTTGTTTTTCAGCTATCTCCATTCTTGAACCAGAAATGTGATATTCTATAAATACTACTTTACGATAATTAAGTGATAACCTCGCAAAATGGTAACTATTGATTCACTAAGAAAGATTCTTGAATTGGAGTACAAGAAAGGATATGGCGATAAAGCAGTAATCGGTGGTTTGGATAAATATCTTCACAAACAAGCGGGGCAAATTAGGCAAAGTATAAACAACCAGCAACTTTTAGCTGAATTCGATAATTTCAGCTTAGCCAATTCCAATTATGGTTCCAGCAATGTAGATAAACGCAAGAAATGGATAATGCGCGTCTTCGATTGGTTAAACCAACTAGAAGAAGCAAAACAGATAAGTAAGCCAAAAGAGAAAATGCTTGGTAAACCACCTATAGTAACAGCTAAATCACATCCCCGAAAGAAAAACTATGGATTAGACTCGCCCATAACTATTATCAGAGGCATTGCGCCAACCATAGCTAATAAATTTGCCAAACTGGATGTGAGGACGATGCATGATTTACTTTATTTCTTCCCTCGGAGGTATGTCGATTATAGCCAAAGGAAGCTCATTGCTGAACTTGAAGAAGGCAAAGAGCAAACTATTATATGCACGATATGGCAAGCCAGAATAGCTACTTTTGGTAATCGACGAGGCACTGAGGCAATTGTGGGTGATGAGACAGGAAATATTAGAATAATTTGGTTCAACCAACCTTATCTGGCAAAAAGATTCACCACTAACGCTAAAGTGGTAATCAGCGGTACAGTTTTCTCATTCAAAGGGCGAAAGGTTTTTGAATCGCCTGAGTGGGAAATGCTTGAAGAGAAAGAGCTAATTCACACTGGTCGCCTGGTCCCCGTCTATCCACTTACCCAGGGTTTGTATCCCCGGCAAGTGAGAAAATGGACTAAAGAAACTATTGATGGCTGGGCATGGCAGGCGAGCGATTTCTTACCATTAGAGATAAAAACCCGATGCCAATTATTAGATCTTCCTGAAGCACTCGCTCAAATTCACTATCCTAATGACTATTTGATAGCGGAGAAGGCAAAGAAGAGATTAGCCTTCGATGAGCTGTTCTTACTCCAATTAGGCGTGCTGGCTAAAAAGCGAGATTGGCAAGAAAGTCAGCCAGGCAATGCTTTTAATATACATCAAGAGGTTATTGATAAATTCCTACATTGCTTACCTTTCACTTTGACCCACGCCCAAGAACGAGTGTTAGGAGAGATTTTAGCCGATCTCAAACAGCCCAAAGCTATGTCAAGGCTTCTTCAAGGCGAAGTAGGCAGTGGCAAAACTGTAATTGCTACTTTGGCTTTATTAATGGCAGTGGCCAATGGCTATCAAGGGGCACTGATGGCACCTACCGAGGTGCTGGCTGAACAACACTTCAACAACATCTGTGATTATTTATCTAAAGCCAGCACACAGAAGAAGGGGACAGACAACAATATTAAGCGTTATATAGGTTTTCTCTCGCAGCCACTTACCATAGCTTTGCTCATTGGTAGCCTCAACGATAATGAGAAGGAGAATTTACATTGTAAAATCAAGCAAGGCGAAATTGATATCATTATTGGCACCCATGCCCTTATTCAAAAAGAGGTGGAATTTTATAAGCTTGGCTTGGCAGTGATAGATGAGCAACAAAGGTTTGGTGTTTTACAACGTTCAGCACTACGTCAAAAGGGCTTTAATCCTCATATACTGGTTATGACTGCCACCCCCATTCCCCGAACTATGGCACTGACACTTTATGGCGACCTTGACCTTTCAACTATTGATGAGTTGCCCCCAGGACGACAGACGGTGAAAACAAGATTCCTTGAGCCAGGATACACAGAAAAAGCTTACAGCTTCCTACATCGCCAGGTCAGCAAAGGCAAGCAAGCTTTCATTATCTGTCCTTTAATTGAAGAATCAGAAGTACTTGAGGCAAAGGCTGTCACAACTGAATATGAGTATCTATGCAGGGAAATCTTCCCAGATTTAAAATTGGGATTACTTCATGGTCGAATGCCCCCTAGTGATAAAGAAAAGGTAATGCGCCGTTTTCGAGAAAGGGAGCTTGATATACTAGTATCAACTTCAGTGGTGGAGGTTGGTATCGATATACCTAACGCCACAGTTATGCTGGTCGAGGGTGCTGACCACTTTGGACTATCACAACTCCATCAATTTAGAGGGCGTGTAGGCCGAAATAAGGAGCAAGCTTATTGCATACTTATCCCTGAAAATCTTTCAACTGAAGCGAAAGCACGGCTTCGTTTGATGGAGAAAATTCATGATGGGTTTGCTTTAGCCCAGAAAGATCTTGATCTAAGAGGCCCAGGGGAATTTTTTGGCACACACCAAAGTGGCTTGCCAGACCTCAAGGTGGCTAAGTTATCAAATTTACATCTTCTGGAGCTAGCTCGGCGAGAGGCAATAAATCTTTTCCAAAGAGAAAACAATCTGGAAAAACCCGAATATCACCTCCTAAAGCAGCGCTTATCTAAAGTATGGGCTAAAGACGTTGAATGGAGTTAGTAACATCATTGCGAGTGGAGCAAAGTAATCCTTATGATTAAGAAAAAATTAGCTACCTGTCTGCAACAGGCGGTAATTAAAGCGCAACAAAAGAATAGTATGCTCACTGTAACATTGCCTGAGATAGTCATAGAGCACCCCCAGAATCCCGAACATGGAGATTTTGCCTCGGGGCTTCCTTTAAAACTAGCTCGAATAACGAATATGCCCCCTATAGCCATAGCCGAAAAAATAGCTAAACATATATCACCTCCTCCAGAAATTGAGAGGTTCTTCATCGCTTCACCAGGCTTTATTAATTTCGTCTTGCGTGATGATTGGCTAGCCAAACAAGTAGAATCAATTTTGACCGCTGGTGAGTCATATGGCGATATTGCTTTAGGCCAAGGTAACCGTGTTCAACTTGAGTTCGTTAGCGTCAATCCCACTGGGCCTCTTCATGTAGGCCATGGTCGTGGTGCTGTCCTAGGTAGCACCTTAGCCAATGTTCTCGCTGCCGCAGGTTATCAAGTAGAAAAAGAATATTACCTAAATGACGTTGGTCACCAAATAGATGCCTTTAATCGCTCTCTTTATGTTCGTTACCAGCAGTGCTTAGGCAGAGAAACTAGCATGCCGTCTAATGGCTACTTGGGTAATTACATGGTTGACCTAGCAAAGGAAATTGCTGAGAAAGAAGGCGACAAATTCCTAGCCCCATCACAAGAAGAACCACCTTCGGAATTAGGCAAAATCGGACTCAGCAGAATAATAGAGGAGATCAAACGAGACCTTAAATTAATAAACGTTGAATTTGATATTTGGTTTAGTGAAAAAAGTCTTTACCATAACAAGCAATACCATCGAGCCATGGAATTATTACAAGAAGGAGGTTATGTAACCAAGAAGGATAACGCCATCTGGTTTGAATCCAGTGCCTTAGGCGAGGATAAAGATAACGTGCTGGTGCGCGGCGACGGTTCTCCTACTTACTTTGCCTTCGATATCGCCTATCACTATAACAAATTTCTAGAACGAAAATTTGACACCGTGATTGACATTTGGGGTGCTGACCATCAAGGGCACGTTCCTAGAATGAAAGCTGCAATCAAAGCCCTAGGAAAGGATCCCAAACAGCTCAAAATAGTAATCTGTCAATTAGTTACTTTGCGGCGTGGTGAGGAGATAATCAAGATATCCAAGCGCAGCGGCGATATTATTACCCTGCGGGAATTAGTAGATGAAGTAGGATCGGATGCTTGCCGCTTCTTTTTCCTTTCCCGTTCTGCCGCTAGCCAGATGGACTTTGATATAGAATTGGCTAAGAAACAATCAGCAGATAACCCCGTCTACTATATCCAATATGCTCATGCTCGAATTGCCAGCATCCTCCGGCTGGCTAAGCAAAAAGAAATTGATTACAGCCAGGGCGATGTTTCTTTGCTCACCACCGCACCTGAGCTAACTTTAATCCGTCGCTTAATCTTATTACCTGAAATAATAGAGGAGGTAGTAAATACGTTACAGCCTCACCACTTGCCTTATTATGCTCAAGACTTAGCCACTGTTTTCCACAGTTTTTACAAGCAGTGCAGAGTAGTTTCTAAAGATGAGGCGTTAAGCAAAGCGCGGCTCAAATTAGTCAGAGCCACTCAGATTATTTTAGCCAAGACTCTCCACCTTATGGGCATGACAGCCCCTGAAAGTATGTAAGATATCCTTATCGCCAAACTTGAATCCAGAACTGCCCTATGTTAGATTTGCCACATAAACCTATATAAAATAAAAAAACCTATAACAAAATGACTCAAGTAGAGTTAGCGCGGAAAGGTGTTGTTTCGCCCCAAGTAAAACACGTAGCTAAACAAGAAGGGGTGCAATCAGATTTTGTTCTGCAAGGCTTAATTGAGGGCACAATTGTAATCCCAGCCAATCCCAATCATAAAAATTTAATTCCTTGCGGCATAGGCAAGGGACTAAAAACCAAGGTCAATGCTAACATAGGTACATCATCAGACTTTTGCGATTTGGATACAGAACTCAGCAAACTACAAGCTGCTATTGATTCCGGCAGCGATACGGTTATGGATTTAAGCACAGGGGGTGACATCTCAGCTATCAGAAGAGCCCTCACAACCTCCAGTCCATTGCCCATAGGGACCGTGCCCATTTACCAAGCTGGAATTGAAGCTATAAAGAA
>Ga0114921_10001096_pt1 | contig 12163 bp, 13 predicted proteins | sample BentaG_FD_87016 | JGI IMG/M metagenome (GOLD analysis project Ga0114921, IMG submission 87016) | Deep subsurface microbial communities from South Atlantic Ocean to uncover new lineages of life (NeLLi) - Benguela_00093 metaG | ecosystem: Environmental > Aquatic > Marine > Oceanic > Sediment ...
ATTCTTTAATGTTCGCTCCAGGGGATTAAAACAACAACCCTCAAGAAACAGCCTCATTAGTCTAAAAAGATAAGGGATTTTTGTCAAGAAATTCAGCGGCAAGATGGTGCTGCAGTGTCGCAGTTGAAGGGAAAAGATGTATGAGGTTAGAGGCACAGGCGAACAGTAAGCGGTAGGCAGTAAGTGAAAAATGAAGAGTGAAGAGTGGAGAGTTGGGAGTGAAGAATTAAGAATTAAGAGTGATGATTTAAGATTTGAAATTTGAGATTTCGGATTTAAGGGGAGGGGGGTGGGGGTTGACGAAATCCCTCTCGGCGGGGTAATGTACCCTAAATCGAGCAGGGATAAAGACCCCTTTCACGGATCCGAATTGATTTCATACCTTGTACCTTCATGAATACAAAAGAAAATTTACGGAGCATCTTGGCGAGGATCGACGGCAGGGGCTACAAGGCCTATAAGGACATCAAGGGTGGGTATCGGTTCGAGGCCTTTGACCTGTTCATCGACCACGTCCAGGGTGATCCCTTTGCCGCCCCCTCGCGGGTGAGGACAAGGGTTCCCCTCCATCGGGCAGGTTTCCCTCCCTCCCTCTACAATAGGGGGATCAGGAAGATCGCCTTTGGGGATTACATCGCCAGACAATTCCGGCGAGCCCTGGGGGTGGTGGTTAAAGGACAGAGGGGAATGGGCAAGAGCGGGCTCATCGATATCGATAGCGGGGGCCAGGAAATCCTGGAAAGGAACGCGGTGGTGCTGGATGAACCGTGGTTGGAGGCCCGATTCGTGGTGGGGCTTCCCGCCATGGGAAGGACCATTTTGGGGCGGGAGGCCATGGACATCTTCTTCAGGGAGATTCCGCTTCTCGTTGACAAGGCCCTGTTTTATCGTAGCCACGACGCCCCCGGAGTGAAGGATCATGTGGATGCTGCTGAGGATCAGGAATACCTGAGGGGAATGCTTCCCGACAAAGGACTGGTAGCCTTTATCGGGGATGGGGCTATCCTGCCGAGACGGAGCGGGGTAGACGATCGCCCCCTGGAGCGCACTGCCGTCCCCTTCCAATACCCAAGGGAATTGGCGGTGGAGTTTGAACTTCCGAACCGGGGTCGAGTAGTGGGAATGGGGATTCCCGAGGGTGTGACCCTCATCGTGGGGGGAGGGTTCCATGGGAAGTCCACCCTCTTGAACGCTATTGAGAGGGGTATCTACAACCATATCCCCGGGGATGGTCGCGAGTTGGTGGCAACCCATCCAGGGGCAGTGAAAATCCGGGCTGAAGACGGCCGAAATATCGAGAAGGTCAATATCAGCCCCTTTATCAACAATCTCCCCCTGGGGAGGGATACGGTGAGGTTCTCAACGGAAAATGCCAGTGGATCCACTTCTCAGGCCGCCAACATTATGGAATTCCTCGAGGTGGAGGCCAAGGTGTTGTTGATCGATGAGGATACTTCTGCTACAAACTTTATGGTGAGGGACGAACGGATGCAGGAATTGGTGGCCAAGGAAAAGGAACCCATCACCCCCTTCGTGGATAAGGTTCAGAAACTCTATCGGGATTTCAAGGTTTCCACCATCCTGGTCATGGGCGGATCGGGCGACTATTTCGACGTTGCCGATACGGTGATCATGATGGATGGCTATCGGCCCAGATGCATGACCCAGGCGGCCAAGGAGATAGCCGGACGGCACGTTACCAAGAGGATCGACGAGGGTGGAACGACCTTTGGGGACGTGACGCCCCGGAGGCCGAGGATCGAAAGCTTCGACCCCAGCAGGGGGCGCAAGGAGGTAAAGATCGACGCCAAGGGCTTGAGAACGATTCTCTACGGTCGAACTACCATTGATCTATCATACCTGGAACAGCTGGTCGATCGGAGCCAAACCCGCAGCATCGGGCTGTTCATCCACTATTACGCCCAGCATTATATCCACAGGGGTTTACCATTGAGGGAGGGTTTGGAGCGGTGCTTTCAGGACCTGGAGGAGAAGGGGCTCGACATGCTCCTGCCATATCGGGTGGGAAACTTGGCGAGGCCCAGGATTTATGAGGTGGCCGGGGCTACCAACCGGATGCGGACTTTGAGGATTCATTAACGGGGGGAAACCATGGCAAACCGCGTAGTGGTTCAGACGGATTTTAAGGACTTACCCCTGAAGGGGAGGGGGAAGGTCCGGGACATCTATGACCTTGGGGACACGCTCTTGATCGTGGCAACGGATCGGATTTCGGCCTTTGATGTTGTAATGCCCAATCCCATACCGGATAAAGGGATGGTACTGACTCAGATATCCCGGTTTTGGTTTGATTCCACCAAAGATATCGTCCCCAACCATCTCATCTCCACCGAAGTGGAGGACTTCCCCGGAGTTTGTAGGCCTTATCAGGAGACTCTGGCCGGCCGAACGATGTGGGTCAGAAAGGCAGAGCCCTTACCCGTTGAGTGTGTGGTGAGGGGATACCTATCGGGGTCCGGCTGGGGAGAATATCGAAAAAGGGGAGAGGTTTGCGGAATTAGATTGCCAGAGGGTTTGGTGGAATCCTCGAAATTGGAGGAACCCATCTTCACCCCGGCCACCAAGGCGGAGGCTGGAGCCCATGACGAAAACATCTCCTTGGAGCAGGTGATTGAGCTCGTCGGCAGGGAGAGGGCCGAGCAGATTAAGACGATCAGCATTTCCATTTATCAGAGGGCCTGCGCAATGGCGGAGGAAAAGGGAATCATCATCGCTGACACCAAGTTCGAATTTGGAATCTCGGGGGGGAAACTGCTCCTCATCGATGAAGTGCTCACCCCCGATTCTTCCCGCTTCTGGCCCAAGGATGAGCATCGTCCCGGTGGACCCCAGAAGAGCTTCGATAAACAATTTCTGAGGGATTATCTGCTGAGCCTGGATTGGGACAAGGCTCCCCCGGCTCCCCGGCTCCCCCAGGAGATTATCGAGAAGACACGGGAGAGATACCTGGAGGCGTTGAAACGGTTGGTGAGTTAGAAGGGGAAAATTAGCATAAGGAGGGAGAAGAATGGCTGAGATAGAGAAGATCGGAGTGGTCAAGGAGAAGCATGGGGCCGCCATCATGGCCAAGGAGAATGTGGTGGGGCTGGGCGTCGGATATAAGGAGACGAAAGGGGTCAAGACGGATCGCCTGGCCCTGGTCGTGATGGTCAAGAAGAAGGTATCCGTCGAGCAGTTGAAGGAAGGGGATGTGATTCCGGCTGAAGTCGAGGGTGTAGTTACCGATGTCATCGAGGTTGGCGAAATTGTTGCCCTTCAGGCCAGAACCGATCGGTGGAGGCCAGCCCCTGGGGGGGTGAGCATCGGCCATTATAAGATAACGGCTGGGACCTTGGGAGTTCTGGTACGGGATGTGGAAACGGATGAGATTCTGATCTTATCCAACAACCACGTTATGGCAAACAGCAATGATGCAACTCAGGGAGATCCCATCCTTCAGCCAGGGCCCCACGATGGGGGTACCGTGGCCGAGGATACCATCGCGAATCTGGTGCGGTTCGTGCGCATTCAATTCGAGTCAGAACCGGGTCCAATCCCCTGTCCGTTCTCCAAGGCCGCGGCCGGGATAGCCAATTTCTTTGCAAGGCTTGTGAGTTCGAAGCACCGGTTGTTGCCGGTGGTGATTCAGCAGGCGAATCAGGTAGATGGTGCCCTGGCAAAGCCCGTGAGCCCCGATGTGGTGAGCAATGAAATTCTGGAGATTGGATCGGTGATGGAGGATACGGAAGCGGAATTGGGCATGGAGGTGAAGAAGAGCGGCCGGACCACCGGCCTGACCACGGGAACGGTTCAGCTTTTAGATGCCTCCGTGCAGGTGGGATATGGGGGGGGAAAGACCGCCCTGTTCACAAACCAGATCCTCACCACGAACATGTCCCAGGGTGGGGATTCGGGTTCCCTGCTGATAAGTGGGGATGGGAATAAGGCGGTTGGTTTGCTCTTTGCGGGCTCGGATACGGTCACCATCCACAATCCCATCGGCTTTGTGAAAGGCGCCCTGAAGGTTCGTTTCGGCTGATTGGGTAAGGGATCGGGGATTGCAGATTTCGGAATGCGGATTTCGGATTTAGAAATGTTAACCGATAACTGATTACGAAGTGTGGAGGGCCTGGGAGAGATCCTTCAATTTCCTCAATATGCGTCTCGGCCTCTCTTGTATGAGTATTTCCAGAGGATGGTAGCCGTCACCCAGGGCGTAGACATCGACCCCGGCTGCCTTCCCAGCTTTGATGTCTTCCACCGTATCCCCCACCATGATAACTTCGTTGGGATGAAGGCCCAAATCCATTACAACGGCATTCACCATGTCGGGAAAGGGTTTTGGCCTCAAGCCATCCCCCACTCCCATGATGGTGGTGAAGAAGCGATCGATCCCCAGCTGGGAGAGGAGCTTCCGGCAAAATTTCCCCGACTTGTTGGAGGCCACTGCTAATCGGATCGATCGCCGGAAGAGCTCTTCGATGACCTCCTTTGCCCCCTCCAGGAGCGAGGTTTTATCCAGGTAAATGTCGCGATATTTGTTACGGAAGATGGGTTTGGCCTCTTCTATTTGAGGAGGGGTAAGGAAGGGCTTTAAAATCTCCTCCAGCGATCCCCCAAGGTATTTCCCCAATTGCCGGAAGGGGAAGAGGGGAGTGGAGAAGTGGTTGAAGACTTCCACAAGCCCGATATAGATGGCCTCATAGGAATCGATGAGCGTTCCGTCCAGATCGAAGATGAGACCCTTGGTTTCTTTGGACAAATCGTCCATTACTTCTCCGAAATGGTCGTAATAGGTGCAATCGATTTCCTCTCGAACGCAGTGCTCGAAGAGAACCTCCTTGGCATAGACCCGATCCGCTTCCTGGGCGGCGCATCGATCGGAATAGCCATTGCCGATATAGGTGATCAGGTCGTAAGAGGGCCGTTCTTCAAGCAGGATTGTCCTCTTACAGGTTCCACAAAGGCCGCAATGCCGGTTATGGTAAGGGTGCTCGAAGCGGATCCTCGCGCCCCTTTTGAAGGAAATACGGTTTGCGAAAAAGGGTATGGAGGGGAGGCCGTGGTGTTCCAGCAGCCTGCTGATATAGATGTCGAAACCGTCGCTGACGATTTTCAGATCGATGCCCTTGCGAAGACAATAATCATGGAATCTCCCGAAGTACGGATCGATGAGGGATCTCTCCATGATGAAGCTTTCCATCTCTTCGGGGGTTGCCTCGCAAATTCCGGCTATGCGCTTATAGGCTTCCCTGGAGCCGATTTCGCCCTCCCTGTACTGTCGATCGACCTCCTCCCAATTCCCTCTGGCGAAGGTGCTCAACAGCTCATAGCTGATATCCCTTATGCTGATCGTGCCGTCGAAATCACAGAGGATGAGGTGCTTCATGAACTTCCCCACGGCCTTTCGTCCGTTTGGGCGGATGCTCCTTGGCTTTGAGATCCGATGAAATGGGGGAAGAAATGGGGCGGAAACCCTCGGGCTCACCCAATCGAGGCTCATTTTGAGGGGCGGATCTTGAACTTCTTTTCGAGGCGTTCGGCCACGATCTTGGGGACCAATCCATTCACATCCCCGCCCAAACTGGCCACTTCTTTGACGGTTCTCGAGGATATGAAGAAATAATCCCTTCCGGTCATCATAAACAGGGTATCCAGCTTTCTATTCAGGCTCTTGTTCATATGGGCCATCTGGAATTCGTATTCGAAGTCGGAAGTGGCCCTGAGTCCCCTCAGGATGACACTGGCGTTTGTCTTCTCCACATAATCCACCAAAAGGCCACTAAAACTCTCAACCACGACATCGGGCATTTCCTGCAAGGCTATCTTGGCCATTTCTACCCTCTCTTCGATGGTAAAGAGGGTTTTCTTTTGGGCGTTATCGGCGAGGGCGACGATGACACCGTCGAAGATTTCTAAACCCCGCGCGATAATATCGACATGACCATTGGTGATGGGATCTAAGGATCCGGGATAGACTGCTATCTTTCCCATTGAGAACCGCCTTTCGTCATACCTCGGATGAACGGGGCGATGAGCGCCATTGAAAGATGGAGATCACCGTATCTCCATGACGTTTTCGCTTTCTCAACCACAGCCTCCACCATTGATCGGCGGGAGTCTCCGCAGGGCAATGCTCGGCGATGACCACTCCTCCTTTATTTACCATATCATGGGCATTGATAAATCGCAAGCTTATGTCCACATAACCGCTTCCATAGGGCGGATCTATGAAGATGAGGTCGACCTTCTCAGCCCTTCGCCTCAAGACCTTCAGGGCCACCTCTGCGTCCAGGGAGATGATTTCAGCCCGGTCACGGAAGCCACAGAGGTCCGTGTTTCTCAGTAAGGCCTTGAGGCACGTTCTGTCTTTTTCGACGAAGATGGCCTTTTTCGCCCCTTGACTGAGGGCTTCAAGCCCCAGATTTCCCGTTCCCGCAAACAGATCCAGAACGGTTCTTCCTTCAACGTGACCCTGTATCATACTGAAGATCGATTCCTTCACGTTGTCCCGGGTTGGTCGGATCCCCTTCGCCTTAACGGCGGTCAGCTTCCTGCCTTTTGCCCTCCCCCGTAAGATTCTCATCCCCCCCTCCTCGTTCCCGAATTCGGGCTCAATGTGACGATAACTCGGTGATTTTTTTCCGCATATTCTCTTGGTGGGTGCCTTTCCAATAGATTCGGGAACAGCCTGGGCAACAATTAAATTCGGAATAGGTGGAGAAGACGAAATCCGGGACCCTTCCCTCCACCTCCTCTTTGGGGATCTTCTTCAGTTGCTTATTGCAAATGACACAGCGGGAGAAGATGCGATGCTCATCGATCTTCAGGCCTAACTCCCTTATCACGCTCCTCAGTTGGAGGTCTGGATTGTCCTCCCGAACCAGGATAACTCCTCGGAAGTTCCCCCCATGGGGTAATTTCGTGGCGCGGGTTAAGAATATTCGACCTCTCCCCTTTTCCACGAGCACCTGCCAATCGTTTCCTCGCCAGTAGAGGGTATCATATCCGAGGATTCTCAGCCATTTCGCCAGCTTTCCCAGCATGCGGTCGACGATGAATCGTTCAGCCATTGGAATTGGATGCCCGCTCTATGAGGTCGAAAGCACACCGCCTCGCTTCCTCGAGAATGGTTTCCTCATCCTTTACCCTGCGATTGGCCATGAGTATATTCCCATCGCAAATGAGGGTATCGACGCATCCACCATTCCCAGAGTAAGCCAGGTCTGAGTAGAGGTCGAAATGAGGAGTTAGTTCGGGACGTTGGAGATCGATCAAGGCTATGTCCGCCAGGACCCCCTCTTTGATCTCCCCACAGTTCAAGCCAAAGGCCTTGGCCCCATTGATGGTGGCCATCTGAAAAGCCTCGTGGGCTGGAAGGGCGGTAGTGTCTTTGTGGTGGTATTTTTGTAATAGGGAGGCGAATTTCATGCTCTCCAACATATCCAGATTGTTGTTGGATGAGCATCCATCGGTGCCAAGGGATATGGTAATCCCGGCTGTTTTCAGCCTCTTATAGGGGAAGGCCTTCCCCACAGCCAATTTCATATTGGAGACGGGGTTATGGACGACCTTTACATCATGTTTCTTCAGGAATAAAATATCTTTGTGGTTGAGGTAGACTCCGTGGCAAGCGATGACATTCGGCCCCAAGAAGCCGATTTTCTCCAGGTATTCAGCCGGGCGCATTCCCTGCTTTTGGACACAGCCCTCAACCTCTTCTTGGGTTTCGGATAGGTGAATGTGGATGAGAAGACCATGGTCCCGGGCAAAATCTGCCGCCCACTTCAAACTCCCCTCGGAGACGGTATAGACGGCATGGGGGCCCAAGGTGAAGGTGACACGGTCACCGAAATTCCCGCTCTCCTCGAATAACTTCATATTGATTTCGATCTGTTCTTCGGCCTTTTTCCTGTCGAAGAAGTCTATGAAGACGGCGCTTATGGCGGCGCGGATCCCCATCTCCTGAACTGCACGGGCCGTTCCCTTCCAGAACCAATACATATCGTTGAAAAACGTGGTCCCGGTTTTGATCATTTCTAAACAGGCAAGCCTCGCTCCACAGTAGATGTCTTCCTCCGTCATTTGGGCCTCCGCCACCCATATTTTCTTCTCAAGCCAGTCCTGGAGGTGCATGTCATCCGCGTACCCCCGGAGGAGGGTCATGGCAGCGTGGGTGTGCCCGTTGATAAAAGAGGGGATTGCCTCCTTGCCATCCCCTGATATCTGGATATCCGCCGATAGATCTATGGAATCGTCGATCTTTTGAATGAGGTTACCCCGGATGTAGATATCCTTCTTGTGTCCATTCAGGGTGACCCCTTTGATTAAAATGCTCACCTTACCTCCTCGATGATGGCTAGGACGAGGCTTTTCGCCCTCTCCATATTGCTCCGTGCGTTTCGGAGAATTTCCTCGGCCTTAAGGGGGGTTTCAGAGATTCCGTGGCAATAGTTGTCAACGGAGCAGATGCTTGCAAAAGGGATAGAGAGCTCCTCCGCAAGGGTAGCCTCATTTGCCATGGTCATACCGACTATGTCTCCGAAATGCTTTAGCAGGTGAATCTCGGCACGGGTTTCCAGCCGTGGGCCCGTAGTTTGAATATAGATACCTTCTCCGGTTACCTCGATCTTGTGTTCTTGTGCCACCCTGAGGATGAGCTGACGGAGATCCTCATTCAATTCCGGGGTGATATGGCGAATTTCGTGGTCAAAGAGGGTCTGAATCCCCCAGAGGTTGATATAGTCATGGGGGATGACGAGGGTTTTGGGTGGAAGCTCCCGTTTGAGACTCCCCACGGAGTTGACCCCGACAATCCGAGATACACCCAATTCCTTGAAAGCACTGAGGTTAGCTCGGTGATTGATTCGATGGGGAGGGATACTGTCTTCGATCCCATGTCGGGGCAGGAAAACGATATCATCGGCTTCCAACACGATCACCTTTCCGAAGCGGGTTGAGATTTCCACCGGATTCGCATCCTCTGAAAGGCCTATCCGCTGAAAGGCCGTCCCCGCAATGAAACCCGTTTTTCCCATCTCTCCTCCTGCAGGTAAGGAGATCTGTATTCACATCTCAAGGGAAAGAAGTACTAACCGCCCTTATGATAGGCAATTTTCCGGTTTCCGTCAAACCTTGATATAGGAGAGTTTCCTCACTTTTTATGGGAGGGATTTTTGTAACCTGTTGATTATACAGGAACTCAGGAGCTTTGCACCAGCTGGAACATCCCAACTGGAATATTGGAATAATGGAGTTATGGAGTAAGAAGAAGAAAAACAAAAAATCTGTTGTTCCCGATTTTGATACCCATTATTCCACTATTCCAACAATCCATCATTCCAATTTTCCAAAAGATTACGCTCATGGACAATGGTGTCCTCTGAAAATCCCCGTAATACATAGAGCGCCTTCATCGAACCATTTCAAGGGCATGAAAGAAATAGCCGATTTCGAATGCCGCTGTATCGGGACCATCGGAACCGTGGACGACATTTCTTTCAATATTCGATCCAAACTGCCTTCGAAGGGTCCCCTCGGCCGCCTCTTGGGGGTCGGTGGCCCCCATCAGATCCCGCACCCTCTGGATGGCGTTATCCCCTTCCAAGACCATGACTACAGCTGGGCCTGAAGACATGAATGCGGTGAGGCTCTCAAAGAAGGATTTTCCCCGATGGACGGCGTAGAACCCCTCCGCCTCCCCCTTGGACATCGTCACCATCTTCAGTCCAATCACCTTCAACCCGGTGACCTCGAACCTCTTGATGACTTCGCCGATCAATCCCCGTTCGACTCCGTCCGGCTTCACGATGGATAAGGTCCTTTCCATAAGTTCCTCCGAGAACGCTTGAGGGAAATTCAAAGAGGTGAAACCAAGAAAATGTACAGTGGAGCAGATGGCCATGTCAAGCTTCCCTGCTGTTGCCCCACAGGGGAATTAAGAATGAAGAATTAAGAGGGGGGAGGAGGGAGGCAAGATAGTAAGCAGTAAGAAGTAAGAAGTAAGAAGTAAGAAGTAAGCAGTAAGAGATGAGATATAAGAAGGTAGGGTTAAGGTTGAGGGGGAGGGAGGGAGGAGAGAATTAAGAGTGAAGAGTGAAGAATTAAAAATTAAGTGGTAAATGCTTAGGAAAAGCAGGTGTTGCAGTGCTGCAGTTATGCGGTTAGACGGTGCACATTTTAATTTCGAGTACGTGATAAATTCGTATTCAGAGCTTCGTTTTTAAGTTTTTAGGAATTTCCATTTTGTCATTTGGCATTTATTTGAGCTTTGAACTTTGTCATTTGTCATTATAGAGATCTCTTTGGGGCTGGATTCGATTTGACACGGGCTGAGAAATTCCATATATATTTTTTATTGCTAATTGGGAACGTACGGGAGAAGGGAGGAAGAATGAACCGGAAGGTAAACAAATCGGGAAACACCCACGGTGGAGAAATCTATGATGTTGTCATCATCGGCGGGGGGCCCGCCGGCTTGACGGCCGGGCTCTACGCATCCAGGGCGAGGCTAAAGGTCCTCCTTTTAGAGGGAATGATCGTGGGCGGGCAGATGATGACCACTGATATCGTCGAGAATTACCCCGGTTTTCCGCAGGGAATTTCCGGGGCAGAGTTAACCACCATCATGGAGGAGCAGGCCAAGCGGTTCGGGCTGATGACGGAAATGGGGGAGGTAATCGGCCTCGAGGTGGTTGGAGATAAAAAATTAGTTAAGGCGCTGGAGAGAGATTACCAGGCCGAGGCCATTATCATCTGCACGGGAACCGAATATCGGAAACTGGGCATCCCCGGAGAAGCCGGATTTACGGGGCGAGGGGTTTCTTATTGTGCGACCTGCGATGGGGCATTCTTCAAGGACAGCAAGATCGTGGTCGTTGGAGGAGGGGATTCCGCATTGACCGAGGCCCTCTTTTTGACCAAATTCGCCAAGGAAATCACCATCATCCATCGGAGGGACGCCCTGAGGGCCACCAAGATCTATCAGGAGAGGGCCTTTGCCAACCCCAAGATCAATTTTCTCTGGAATTCCGTTGTCGAGGAGATAAAGGGGAATCAGACCGTGGAAAGCATCCTCGTCAAGAACGTTATCTCCGGTGAGATAACGGAGGTTCCGGCAGAGGGCGTTTTCATGTTCATCGGGATTGAGCCCAAGACGGCATTTCTCAAGGGCGTGGTTGAAATGGATGAAAGTGGATATATCGCCGTCGACGAGAGCAACCTTCAAACATCGGTAAAGGGCATTTTCGCAGCTGGAGATGCTCGAAAAAAATTGCTGAGGCAAGTAGCTACAGCCGTCGGGGATGGGGCTACGGCTGCCTTCGCGGCAGAAAAGTACCTGGAAGAGAGGGGGAAGTCTTGAAGTCCTCCCCCCGGCCTGGATATACTTTGATGAGGAGTGCCGGATGTTATGAAGAAAAAACCCCGGTCGATTCAGCATAGCCAATATGAGGGTAGAGAGGGCTGAACCCGAAGACAAGGAGGAAGCGAGATGAGGGAAAACGTGGAAAAGGCCTTGCAGAAGATCAGGCCGGCCCTACAAGCCGACGGAGGCGATATCGAGTTGATCGATATCCAAGATGGAGTGGTGAAGGTCAAGCTGACCGGTGCCTGCGGTAATTGTCCGATGTCACAGATGACCCTCAAAATGGGCGTGGAGCGGGTACTGAAAGAAGAGGTGCCCGAGGTAAAAGGGGTGGAGGCTGTTTAGCCCTGGGGGTGGATTGGTTACCCCCCTGTTCCGCTCTTTCCTCAAGAGGAGCTCCATGCATCCCGAGCTCGATCAAGAGGCCTGCAACGGCTGTGGCACGTGCGTTGAAATTTGCCCCAGCGAGGTTTATCAATTGATTGATGAGAGGCCAGAAGCGATCGATCTGGAGGAATGTATTGAATGTGGGGCCTGTGAAGACCAGTGCCCCATCCATGCCATCGTAATGGTTGATGATTAATCCCCCCCTGCATTCGAGACGAGGATTAAATCCTAAAGCCGAAGCACTGAATGCTAAACAATCGCATTTGTGAAATCCTAAAATCTAAATACTGACGGCTTCGTAAAAAGTCCATCTGCCGTTCGACATGCTCACGGCCCTGAGCAAAGCCGAAGGGCTGCGTTCCGCTTCATCCTTCGTCATTGCAGCGTACTTCTATGTACGCCTCATTCCTC
>Ga0114921_10001097_pt1 | contig 12156 bp, 10 predicted proteins | sample BentaG_FD_87016 | JGI IMG/M metagenome (GOLD analysis project Ga0114921, IMG submission 87016) | Deep subsurface microbial communities from South Atlantic Ocean to uncover new lineages of life (NeLLi) - Benguela_00093 metaG | ecosystem: Environmental > Aquatic > Marine > Oceanic > Sediment ...
TGGATTTGCTCAGTTATCTCATGCCTTTCTACAACCAAACTATAGAAGTTATCAGGTATCTTTATAGCTCTATTAAATTTTTTAGCAGTTTCTTTAACCAATTCAGGATTAATACCATTAGAATCATATAATTCAATTAAAGTTTCGGTGGTAATTTCTCCTTTCTTAAGTTCTTTTTCCAAAATCTTTTTTGCCTTTTTCTTGTTAGTATAATATTTACCTTTTTCAACATTCAAAATTTCTCTAATTTCATTCAAATGTTCTGAAACTTCAGGAAAAATCCCTTGTAATTCTTCAGCATGCCACTCACAAACGTCTGCAATGTCAATATTCCAATTAAATTTATCAATAAAGCTAATTGCACGTCTAAAAATAACCCTCAGGTTATAACCACCACCAACATTAGAAGGAAGTTTCCCATCATTAATAGCAAACAGTAAGGTTCTAGCATGTTCTGCTATAGAATATAACGCAGTCATAGGTAAAACTTTTTTCTTTAGTTCAGATATATTCATATCTAATTCATTAGAAACTTTTTGCCATGCAGTATCCATATCATCAACTTCATCAATGTTTAAATAAGCAGAGTATTGAGAAAATTTATTATATAAACCTAAATCTAGGTCTATTTTTGTACTTTCTCTAAGATTCGTTAATACATAAGGAAAAATAGCTTCATATATGTTTGGTGTACCTTGTGAAAACCATGCAACTCTTTCTTGTCCAAGACCCATATCTAAGACTTTTAGTTTGAGTTCACGAGGACCCTCAGGAGTTTGTTCAAACATTGTATAAACTTGATTAAATAATTCTACGCCCCTACTAAAAAATTCAAGACTACACCCAAATGAACCCCCACCAGCCCAAGAATCTTCATGTATAGTTATTTCTTCTTTTGGTAAACCCACACCCTCATGAATGAAATCATGTATATCCATAAAAAGTTCACCCTGATTCCATTCTTCAGGAGGTACAAATGCGTGTTGCCCTATCATAACAAAGCCTGTGCAATGTGAAGATGTCACACCTACGTTTTCGATGTCGTTGAATCTCAAACAAAATTGAGGGATAACAAGTTTTTTTGCAGGAGGTTCAACTTCACCTGTGATAACATACGGTTGGAAGGCAGATATAGATGCTATTGTAAATTCTGAGGTAGGGTTCCATCTCGCCACGCAAGGGTATCTTTTAATGGGTACGTAACCTCTCGGCTCTAAAATTTCAACAATCTTCTTCCATACTCCTATAAATGAAAGTTTCACCTTCGAAGGATTATTTACTGTAACTTGAAAACCTCCAGAACATATCGGGTCTCCACATACTTTTCGATCTTTATCAACTGTCCAAAAGTAAGTTCCACAGCACTCACAATTTTTCCTTAAGTATCCTAGTTTTTTTAACTCTTGAGTAGGAAAATATTTATCTGGATCTTTAGATGCGATCTTTTTAAAAGCTACTTTTAATTCTTTATCCGTCCTACAATCTTTAAGTTGATTAATAAGTTGATCAGAAAGCATTATAGTTAGATTTTTACGATTAATAATTATTGAAGAATCTAATGTTTCTTTTCCTAAAATTATTTTGATTATAATATTATAATTTGAATATTGAAATAAAAGAAAAGAAAATTATACTATATGCAGATTTTTATATTTCAATAGACAATTAGCAATAATGAGGAGATAAAGGCAAAAGGTAAAATGAAGGGACCTATTATCTTATTAAAAAAGACCCACAAGTGGCTTGAGTAATTAAATTGAAGGGAACAAAGCGAGTAGACATTAAATCAGGCATGCGAGTTTTAATCGTATTAAAGAAAGACCAGCGATCTGGTAAGTTAACCGAGGGCATAGTCAAAGATGTGCTTACAAACTCTCCTAATCACCATTATGGGATTAAAGTTCGGTTGAGGAGCGGTGAAATTGGGCGAGTGAAAGAAATAATTAGCTCTAAACAATAAGCTAGTAAAATATACTTATTTCTTTAAAACTTATGACTTTTTTTTATAATTCTAGCCTCTGCCTAATCTGATATGACCATTGTCAATATAACGTTATGTTATAAAAGATTTTTTAAATACAAGAGTATATAGGCAATGTAACTCTTTTTTACAAAATAATGGGGTTTTTTTTAGTAATTATTACTTCTAAATTTTCAAGATTGAAGGTTTATTCATCGAATAATAAGATATTTTAGATGCTTTTTAGATGATTGCATCAAATATGATTTCTTCTTCTGAGATGGGGTATTTAATTATTTTAATGATGAAACCCGCTCATGTATTTTTCCAAAATAAAAGCAGGACGATTTATGTGAGTATATGTAAAGGAGAAACCCACAACAGAAAGAAAAATGTGAATAAAAATGTTAAAAGAAACACATAGAATGACCGGAACGGTCAAATGGTATAATGAAAAGAAAGGATTTGGATTTATAACATCCGATATGAACAGTGAAGATGTTTTTTTACACCATACTGCACTGCAACCACACGAGGATGTACCTATCGTCACCGGCGATAGGATTACTTTTACAATCCAAAAACAAGAAAAAGGACCCGCTGCTCTTGAAGCAAAACGGTTCGCAGAAGAAAACGAGTTACTGCAGTCTGATCAAGTTGGTATTGGTATAAAATTTACTGATCTCGACCTAAAGCCAGAATTATTACGAGCAATAAGAGATGCTGGCTATGTAGACCCGACACCAATTCAAGCCCAGGCAATTCCTATCGTTTTGAAGGGGCAAGATTTGCTAGGGTGTGCCCAAACTGGAACGGGTAAAACTGCAGCATTTGCGCTTCCGACTCTGCAGCGATTGATGAATACCCCAGACAAGGACAGATTGAATATCATAAATAACAACAAGTACAAAATAATACGTAAAATACGGGTGTTAGTACTTTCGCCCACGAGAGAGCTGGCAATCCAGATTGCGAATAGTTTCAGCATGTATGGAAAATACACTGGACTAAAAAACTGTGTCGTCTATGGTGGTGTTTCACAAAATCCACAGGTTGCAAAGCTAAGCCAAGGAGTAGATATTGTGGTTGCCACACCTGGTAGATTACTCGACTTGATGAGACAAGGACATGTAAATCTGAGCCATGTCGAGGTGTTGATTTTGGACGAAGGCGACAGAATGCTTGATATGGGTTTTATCCACGATATTCGTTCTATCGTCAAGATGGTGCCACAAAAGAACCGACAGACCTTGCTTTTTTCTGCTACAATACCTCGTGAAATAATTAAATTCGCAAAAAATATTCTACATGATCCCGTCAATATAAATATATCTCCGGACGAACCCACCTTGGAAATTATTAAACAGGCTGCATTTTTTATATCGAAAGAGAAAAAGCAAAAATTGTTGGAATATTTACTCGCTGATTCAACTATTACACGAGCACTGGTTTTTACGCGCACCAAGCACGGCGCGAATCGAGTCGTTAAAAACTTACAAAGGAAGGGAATACGCGCCGAGTCGATACATGGAAATAAATCACAATCTGCACGTCAAAACGCGCTTAAAAACTTTCGCACCGGAAAAGCTCGAGTGCTGGTAGCTACTGATGTTGCTTCGCGCGGTCTTGACGTAGATAACATCTCACATGTCATCCAGTTTGACTTGCCAGATGTGCCGGAAACCTATTTGCATCGCATCGGTCGGACAGCAAGAGCAGGCGCGGGAGGGACTGCCTTTGCATTCTGCGAAAAGAACCAACACCAACAATTAAAAGAGATCGAGCAGTTGATTCGAATGCGCGTGAAAATAATCCAAAAGCACCCCTACACTATTTAATTTCTTTAGAGCATCCTTCATTTGGTTAAAAGATAATAAGGGTTGTGACATGAGACAGAAAGCGTTGATTAAATTCAAACAATTATTGAACAATATTCTTGAGAATATTTTTCTTGTTCCTATCTTATTATGATTAATTGGGGTAAATCATTAATTATACATTATCCGAATTAAGTTTTTAATAAAAAACAACAATGTTATCAATAATCCTTGATCGAAAAAGCTTTTAAACTATTATATTAATTTTTACTTACAAAAAAATCTAATTTCTAATTATAAAAAGAGGTAGAAATCAAATGGCTCATATTTTAGTTACAGGATGGTACCCGCCAAATAAGGCTAAGGAAATGGTGAAAGTTTATACTATAAAGGATAAACCAACTTATCCCGATTTCGTAAAAAAGATTAATCATTGGGTAACTGCATCCACGGATGGTCAAATTAAAGTATATGCGGTATATGAATGTCCAGATGATAAAATAATAGACACAATGAAAGCAATTGCTAAAAGATATACTTTATATGCTACAGTGGAGGGCTACAGATACTATGCTGAATTATTAATGGATGCTGAAGAAATGATCAAACTGTTTCTTTAATTTTAATAACTTTATCATTTTTTTTTTCTAAAACTCCTTATTTGGTGTATTTATTTGTATGAATGTAAGCGATACTTTTTAAAATAAAAACCATTTCTTTTTATTACATGAACTTACCCGCAATACTATTGATATTAGTACTATTTGCTATTTTAATGGCTTTTTTTTCTCAAGATAAGTTCGATTATTTCCCTATTGCATTAATCATAGGAGTCATCGCAGTAGTTTCAATGGTCAGGTTTACTAATGTTGAAGAGGAAGAAATTCTTGGGTTTATTAATTTTAAAATGTTAATCTTCCTATTTGCTATGCAGATAGTCATCTATTTTGCTATTAATGACCGAGTTTTGGAATATATCGCGATTAAATTAATTCATATCACGAAAGGAAATAATCGGTTATTCTTCTATATGATTTGCCTTTTTACAGGTATTATTGTCGCCTTTATCGAGGATTTAACCCTCTCGTTGATATTAGTTCCATTGATTTATAGGACATGCCGATTTTTAAAGATACCTGCTGGTACATACATGATGGGAATGACCATTACTATAAATATCGGTGCGATACTCACACCTGTCTCGAGTTTAAAAAATTTAATAATCGGTGAGGAATTTGGGTGGGGTTTTATTCAGTATTTTGCCAACATGGGTATTTTATTCATAATCACGTTAATATCCACCATTTACTTGATAGATAGATTTATATTGAAAAATGAAGAAAAACCAACTGAAGAAAATAAGAAGATATTTTTATCAATGATTGACCCAAGGGTTGTGATCCAAAATAAAAATTACTTTTCAATGACAATCATCATTCTTCTAGCCACTTTCGTGTTCATGATCTTAGGATTCGAACCTGCTCTCGTCGCGATCATATCTGCAGCTATTCTTCTTCTTATTCACTCTAAGAATTCTAATTTCTCGGATCTTAAGAACGATATCGAATGGAGAATCATCATTACATTTGCGATTTTGTTCATTCTTTCGAATTCTTTATCAAGATATGGCTTTTCAGAGTTAATCTCCACAGGTTTGGTAGACTTAGTGAATAACAACATTTATCTTGCCGTGTTGATAACATTATGCCTCTCTTCTTTCTTCTCCGCATTTCTTGCTGGTACACCTGTTACCATCATCCTTCTCCCGATTTTTTCGGCATTCATAGGAGAAGGTTTCTTTCCTAACCCGATCATCATTGCTTTCATAGGCGGTGTTAACATGGCAGGTAATTTTTTACCACAAGGTTCTGCATGTGATCTTCTCACCCTGTCATTGGCAAAAAAATATAAAGTGGTGAATTTGAATTACAAGCGCTTACTAAAAAATGGCGCGTTTTTCGCAATGATTCACTTCTTAATTATCTTGGGATATACAATGCTTTACACATTAATTTTAAGTTAAGAGATTTATTATTTTTTATAATTCTAAAACTTGAAGTCTTGAATATCCTTCTTTAATAAAATCATAGTAAAGAAGTTCAATCTTTTCAGGTATAATTTTTAATAGAAGCTTTCTTTTTCCTCGGACAATTTTTTGTGCTTTTTCGAATTCTTTATCTCCTTCTTTTAAAAATATCAGTCTTTCTTTCCCAGAAGCCGTAATCTGCATTCCTTGGATTTTTCCTTCAGATAAGGGAGTATAGATGCCAATACTAACAATTGGATTTTTTTCAATATTCTTAACTTTTTTTCCAGGGGCAGGTCCTACATATATATTAAAACTGTTTTTCTCTGTATAGAAATCCATAGGAGTTGCTCTTGGGATATTGGCACTACATGTACATAATACTAGCACTTTTCTTTTATCCAAAAATTCTCGGATTTCTTTTTTTAATTCTTCTTCAGGCATTTTTTCCATATTCATATAAACAACACTAGATTTTATTTAATTCTATTAATTATTGATGTGTGTAACAATAAGGTAAAAAAAAATTAAAAGTTAATCGATTCTTAGAATACCTGATACCAATTGAATCAATAATATTATGAACAAAATATATCCTATATATCTATGGATCAATCTTATTTTTTTCCTTTTTTTAATAATTAAACTAGGAAGAATTTGTAGCAAAATCAAAATGAAAGCAGTTAATCCTGTCCAAAAATGAGGACCTTCCAATTCAAGTTCTATTTCAGGTTCAAATCCTCCAGATATGAAAAGCCCTAAAAGAAATGATATAGTAACTAGTATTCCTGTAGTGATGCTTAAAAATTTATGTGCTTTAAAGCTAGTTTTTGAAATTCCTGACTTTTCAAATCTCCCAGCAGTTTTTGCTCCAAATACTACAGTAATAAGACATAATATAAAAGAAGTAATTCCAAATGAAATGTGTATAAAATTAACCATATATGAAGCTTTCTTTTAGAATTTTTAAAGATATTCTTTATGAAAAATAAATTTCGATCTTGAGAATAAAACTAAATTCCTACCACATTTATTGGTGAAGAGTCATTATCTGAATCTATAGCTGCTCTCACATAAGGAGAAACTGGTCCACTTGCCATAACCATAATTTTTATCTTTGAGCCTAAGGTTGCATCCATGCTTGTTCCGAATTTTAACTGGGCGCTCTTAGGGATTTCATTTGAAATAGTCGAAATGATTTTATCTACTTTATCTAAAGATAAAGTATGATCACCTGTAACTGATACTAAACATCTCTTAACTTGACTAGGGTCTGGTTTTAAAAGGGGATTATTTAAAGCTAATTTTGACTTTTCAATTAAATCTGATTCATCTCCTAACGATTCAGTTATTCCGATTAATCCAGAAGGATATTTTTCTTTCCGTTCAAAGACTCTTTTCACATCTGCGAAATCTATATTTATTAACCCACAATTATTAATCAAGTTCACAACTTCACCGATATTTCTTATTAACACTTCATCCATTATTTTAAACCCTGTAATCATAGGGATCTTTCCTACAATATGTAATAGATTATCGTTTGGGATTGTAATTAATGTATCAGAATACTCTGCTAAATTTTTAAGACCAGCATTTGCTCTAATTAATCTTTGATCACCTTCAGATTTAAATGGAAGTGAGCAGAATGTAACAACTATACAATTATTTTTTTTTGCTTCTTGTGCAATAATAGGAGCTGCTCCTGTACCTGTTCCTCCACCTAAACCACAAGTTAGGAAGATAATATCAGCATTCAATGTTTTACGAATTCTTTCACGATCTTCTTCTGCAGCTTCAGCTCCAACAAAAGGATCATTTCCAGAACCTAATCCATTACATCTTTCTTTTCCAATTAAAATTTTATGTTTTGCATTTGAATAATATAAATCGTGAGCATCAGTATTAATATTTAAAGTTTCAGCATCACTAATACCCATATCCTCTAATCGGGAAACAGTATTGTTTCCAGCGCCCCCAACACCAACAACCAAAGATTTAATTCTTAAGGCTTTTACTAAGTCCGAAAGAAATTTATCATCATCACAGACATTATCTGGATTTGCATTTTGTTTATGATAATTTTTTATTTCATTAAATCTTGATCTTACAGATGAGCGATTTTGTGCTAAATCTGTTAAATTAAGTTGATCTTCATCTTCCAAATTCATCAACATAAACCAAAGTTATTATAATACGAGAAAAATATTAGAATAATATATGAAAGTAATACTTACATAATATGACAATTAAACTTACAAACTCTTATCAAATTACATTTTTACTATATCTTAACACAATATAATCGTTGAATCAATAAATCTGAAAAAACTAGTCTTAGTTTATTTATTTATAATGAAATCTAATTGTTCGTGTGAAATAAATGACATACTTTAGTAGAAGAAAATTTATAAGTCTGAATTTTCATGAATATAGTGTTAAGGGTTTTAAAATATGGAAATTGAAAGATATTCTGAAAGTGATAAAAAAGCTGTAAGCAGCTCGGATCAGAAAGATGATATGATCCAAGTTAGAGCTATTATCAGTTGCCCTACTTGTGATTATCGTAAAAAGTTCAAGAATCAATTTCCACGAAGTCAATTAGAGCTTTTTGTAGTCTCCGCTAAAGTATTCGATTTCATGACTTGTTCTAGATGTGGAGATTTACTTAAATTAGATTTAGAGTTCAATGTTTAATTATTAAAAATCCTTAACAGTTTTTTTTTGAAATTTGAACGCTGTTTTATAATTCAAGTTTTATTTGACCGTATGTACCTCCTCCTCCAGGAGTATACTCAATCTCATTACTTCTAAGTGCTTTTATTAGAGAAGCAATATTTTTATCGAAATTATCAATTTTATTGATTGGGACATTAATTAAGATCTCAAATTCAGTACCAAGTTCATCAATTATTTTATTATATTCATTTAAAACTGATTTACTTGTTGTACTTTTAATATTTTTAATGGAACGGATGATATCTATTAATGGAACAGCATTTATGTAATTAGGTCTATGATCTGGATGAATTGGTTTCTCATATGTCGAAATAACATCAATTCTTTCACTTACACCTAATTTTACTTTAAAATTTTTAGCTACTTCTTCTTTACAGGCAGGACAAACCATCTTATTTTTTGCTACTTGACCAATATATTGATTTTTAGCTGCATGTGGATTATTTGTGAAAATTATTATGAAATTTTCTGTAATTGAATATTGATTAAATACATTCTGAACATCTTTTTTTGTTTTCCTAAATAGGATTCTCCTTCGACACTTATTACAAAACATTTTATAGTATTTTCCAAGCTTAGGATGTAACCCTACATTTAATATAATCCTTCTGTTTTCTTTTCGTTTAATTGCTAATAATATTTCTTCAAAAGAGGGATTATCAATATCAAATTTATTAAATTCTCTACCTAAAGATCGAGGATCCTGTGAATGGGCATCGCTATTACTTAAAAATGTCACATTTTTTAAGCATTCTAACCTATCTGCGAGATCGGTATTAGCAGATAATCCTAATTCTATAAAAAATATTTTTTTATTTGCATCTTGATAACATTCTTTAAGAGTTTCAAATTTATTCTGCCGAAATATTGCTTTAAAAGGTGTAAAAGCATGTGCAGGACCAATTAAAGCCCCTTCTTCCGAAATAATATCAACCAATTCTGCTGGAGATAAATTAACTCTTGGACGACCCCCCCATTGATTTAAAATGTTTTTTGAGTAAGGTGCTAACTTCTTTTGAATTTTTCTTACCATATCAAAACTTTCAAAAAAAACAATTTCATGCACACTCTCTTGATCTTCTATTTCAGTTTGAAGAATAAAATAAATATCCTTATAAGAATATGCACCATCATTATTTTTTTCTAGTTTTTGTTCCAAGTATTTTAGCCAATCTGGTTGTAATACATCTCCTGTCCCCAAAATATTCAAACCTTTTTTTCTACAAGTTTCAACTATCGTATCTAAGCTTAGGGATTTTGAAACTCCAATAGAATGTGGAGAATGAATATGTAAATCAGCATTGTATATTTTCATTGAAATATCTATGGTTTTTAATTATTTTAAAATTATCATTTTATCATTAATCTGATCAGTTAATAATATCCGAAAATATTCTTCTTTATCTTGAAAATTAACTTTTTCTAGCTTTCCCTCAACTAAAACAGTTTCACCTTCTTTTGCATGCTCACAAAATCGACCTCTAAATGAGTTTATTTCATAAATATCTTTAACATCAATTTTATTGGAAATAAGTTGACTATCTAATATCTTCAAATATTTGGTTCTGTAAGAGCAAGGAGTAAATATTGAATCTTTTGAATCTGTAATTTTTGCTTTTATTTTAAGCCTGCCATAATTCTTATACCTATAATCATAAAAGTTTCCCTTCCAATCTTCGGGACTTTTTATATATCTTATAAAAAAATCAATTCCATGACATTTTCCCTGATGAAGCTTTCTTTTTTCACTTATCATGAAATCTTCAAAAGAGATATCAGATCCTCCAACTCTCCAATTATAATGAGTTCTAAATTCTTCTGAAGTATAAGTTCTACAATTCTTTGATTCATTTAATATCTTTTTTAGTCTTTCTTGGAATTTTAAGCTTGATTTTGTGCCATAAATTATTATATCAATATCAGAATTATCTTTATTTAATCCTATCATAGTAGAACCAGAAATTCCTATTGAATTTTCAGAAATTTCTCCTTTAATAATGAAAAAATCACACAATTCTCTTGATTTTTTCTCAATATTATTTAGTTTTTTTTTTTCTTTCAAAACTTTAAAGAATATTCTAGGTGTATAAATATGCTTAATTTCATTATTTCTTACTCCTTGTAGCTCTAAATCTAGCTCTTTAGAATAAAATAAATAATTAGGATACTTCTTTCTTAAAATTGAATATCTTTCATTAATATTATAGACTTTTCTAAAATGTATACTATTTTTTATCCTATCTCCCTCAGGATGTGGATAAAATCTTAAAAAGCAGATTTTTCTGTTATTAGGATGGAGTAAGCCTTTAACATCAAAAAATAGATTATCTTTCTTGGTTTCTATATAATCTCCTTCAATTCCTTCAATAATTTCCATGAATTTCACTATAAGATTAATTAATATTTTGAAGGAGTCTTTGTTTTAATTTTGTATTTTGGGATACTTTTAGCTTTTCTTAATTCTTTTTCAAAATCTCTTTTTTCTCTTAGAAACCTCTCCTTGTCTCTTTCTAATTTTTCTCTTTCCCGTTTTATCGTATTTTTCTCATTATATATCCTTGATTTTTCTTTTTCTAATTTTTTATTTTCATTATTTAGTCTTCTTAGTTTTTCCTCTAAGTCAGGAATTTTGCGTGTTAATGTGTAATACTGATCTTCTGCACGAGGAACCTTTCTATTTAACTCTTTTAATCTTGCTTCTTGTTCCCGTTTTCTACTTTCCAAAACATTTCCATCCCTTTCTACTTTATCTCTATATTTTTTCAGATCTACTTTTTTCTTATCAATTTCACGAGCTCTTAAACTTAAATCTTTTTTTTTATAACGAGTTTTTTCTCTTTCTTCTTTTAATTTTTGTTTTTCATCAGAAATTCGATTTTTTTCATCAGAAATCTCCCTCCTAAAGTTATCAATTTCCGTATTTAAATTATCTCTTTCTTTAGTTAGATGTTTAATTTCGTTCCTTAAATCCATTAATTTATTCTCTAAATCGTTAATAGTTCTCTTTAAAGCACTTTCTCTTCTTTCCATACCAGGTATTTTAGTTTTTATTCGTTTAATCCTTTCCAGATCATCTCGAATTCTTTCAAATTGTCTTTCTTCCTCATCCAAATGATGTTTTTTATCATCAATATTATTTTGTAGGTTAGTTATTTCATCTCGTAATTTATCACGGTTATTAGTAAGATTTCTTATCTCCAATTCAGATTGTTTTCTTTTCCTCTCAAGCTCCTTTATATTATTATTATACCCTTCCATTTGTTTGAGAACTTTCTGCCATTCATTTTTTTCTTTATTTAACTTCTTTCTCTCTTCTCTAATTTTATTTAACAATTTCTTATCTGGTATTAATTCTAAATACTCATCTGGTGTTTTTTCATGAATTTCATATTTAGGAGGTGTCTTATCTTTCATATTTATTCATTTTTCTTAACGTTATATTATTATACTTAAAATGGGTTGATTAATAAAGATTTTAATTTATTCTTATGAGATATTTTATTAAAATCTATTTATATAGAATTATTTCTATTATTTATATAAAATCATCCCTAAATAAAAGTAAAAGTCAATTATAAAATAAATGGTGTAGAATTATGGATTTTGATGAAGAA
>Ga0114921_10001098_pt1 | contig 12155 bp, 9 predicted proteins | sample BentaG_FD_87016 | JGI IMG/M metagenome (GOLD analysis project Ga0114921, IMG submission 87016) | Deep subsurface microbial communities from South Atlantic Ocean to uncover new lineages of life (NeLLi) - Benguela_00093 metaG | ecosystem: Environmental > Aquatic > Marine > Oceanic > Sediment ...
AATCGTTGTCGGCGGCATACTGACCTTAGCCGTTATTATCCTGATAGTCAGAACCAGGAGGGTTGTCTAGTCTGGCTTTGGCTTGACGGGTAATACCCGTCCAGATACTCCGAGAGCCCCCCGGAATTCGGGGGGCTCTCTCTTTTAGATTTAATAACCCATTTCTCCCTATGAGCGGGGCGTCCAAGAGGGACTAACATATTGACTTCACCTCTGGCCAAGGGTAGAATTCGCCATATGGCAAAATCCAGGTTTGCCGTAGTACTGGCTTTGCTTTTAAGCCTGCTTGGCCTAAATTTTACCACTGCTCCAGCAGTGGCCGCCCCGGATGAGGTTAGCTGGTCCCGCTTTAGTATACCCACCGAGGGTAAGCCGGGTAACTGGCTGTTGGCCGGCGGCTCGGATGTCAGGCTGCTTACCATGGCTACTAGCGGCAGCCTCTACGCCTATGTTCCAGGGCTTGCCTATAACCTTTATAAGTCAACGGATGGCGGCTACAGCTGGCAGGAAACGGGCAATATCACCGGGGCCATAGTTGATATTGTTGCCACTGATGACGCCGGCATTATCTACTACGCCACGGCTAGCAATGTCTATAAGTCCACCGATGCCGGACAGAGCTTCTTTCCGCTGACATCAGGGCCCGGTGGTGCCGGCAGCGGCAATATAGAGATTACTGCCATTGATGTTGCCCGGCTGGGCGGTAACAACATTATTGTTATCGGCACTAGAGATACCGATGCCGGCCAGTATGGCGGCGTCTATATACTGGATGAAGGGCAGCCCTTTTCCAGTTGGCAGGATACCAATCTTGTTGGCTTTGATGTCTATGCCGTAGCCTCATCGCCCCAGTTTGCCGCTGACCAGCAGATTGTGGCCCTGGTTACCGATGAGACCGATAGCTTTATCACCACCAGAATCGGTGGTGCCGGCTGGGGCCAAACAGTGGGCGATGCCCGGCTGGATAGGGATAACTCTGGGGCCTCAGTGGTGGTGGCGGTATCAGCAGCTATCGCCTTCCCCGATGACTATAGCGCTGACCCGGCCACTGGGGTCTGTGTCCAGTTTGTAGCCGTTGATACCGGCAGTGGCGGTGGTGATGTCTATGTGATTTATGGCCTGATGGCACCGACCGCTTCGGTGGCTATTGACCTTAATATTGGCTCTGGCTACGGACTGGGCAATATTGATGTTACCAGCCTTCAACTTAGTGGCCCGGCGGCTAGCTGTCGTCTTCTGGCCGGTGCCGCCGCTAGCGGCCAGGTCTACCGTAGCCCTGATGGCGGTGCTAGCTGGCTAAGGAGTGCCAAGGAACCGACGGGACAGGCCCAGACCTACCTGCTTATGGCACCCGATTTTATCACTGGCGGTAAGGCCTATGCGGCCACCAGTGGCAGTGGCAGCGCCTTCTCGGTAACCGTAGATGGCGGTGCTACCTGGAACCAGATCGGCTTGATTGATACTGCTATCAGCAGTATTGTTGACCTGGCGGTATCGCCCAACTATGACCAGGATAGTAGCCTGTTTATGCTCACCTGGGGGAGCCAGTTCAGCCTGTGGCGCAGCCTGGATGGTGGAGCCAGCTGGCAGAGGGTTTTCTCCAGTTCACTGGCTGGTGTTGATAGTCTTGACCTGGTTCAGCTTGCGCCCGGCTACGGCGGTGGCCACCAGGTGGTATTTGTCGCCGGCTCAGGTGGTGGTGCCCCGGCCATCTGGAAGTCAGCCGATAATGGGCAGAGCTTTATCGGCCGAAGTGTCCCCCTTCCTGTTGACCAGTGGCTGGTGACTAGTGACACCAGCCTGTTTCTTAGCGGCTTTGACGGTGGTAACGGACTGGTTTTCAGCACCACTAATAGCGGTCTAAGCTACTCTAGCAGTGTTGTCGGCAGCCATCCGTTAACTTCTCTGGCCCTATCGCCCAACTACGGTCAGGATGGTGTCGTTTTGGCCGGCAATGCTAATGGCTGGGTCTACTGGTCTAATGATAGGGGCGCTTCATTTGAGTCACTGCCACCGGGGGCTGTCCTGCCGCCCCTTAGCGGCAACATAAGCGTCGCCTTTGACCTCCAGTTTAGTGGTAACAGCACCATCTATGCCGCCAGTGATGCCCCGGACGCCGGTATCTACCGATTTGTCATCGGCTCAAGCACTGGCTGGCAGGGAATAGACGGCAGCCTTCCCTCCGGTGGCATGGTCGGTGGCCTGACCATCTCGGCTGAGGGGACACTATACGCCGCCAATTTCCAGCAGGTGGATACCGCCAACCAGAAGGGTGGCCTGGAGCGCTCTCTTAACCCGGCCCATCCCCTAGGGGCCACCTTTGAGACGGTAATTCGTGGCCTTGATGATGGGGCCACTCTGTGGGGGCTCTGGCTTCATGGCCACCAGATTTGGTCAATTGATACCACCAATGCCAAACTGATGACCTATTATGACAGCCTGACCCAGCCGGTTAGCCTGACCTGGCCGCTTAACCAGGCGCCAGGCATAGGCGTGATTACCGGGGGCACTGTTGCCAATGTCAGCCTTGACTGGGAGCCACTCAGCGGGGCCACCAGCTACCAGTGGCAGCTTGACGATGATAACGATTTTTCCTCAATCCCACCCGGCTTCGAGGGCACTGTTACCGCCAGTTCAGTCCGGCTGCCCGTCCTACAGCCGGCCGCCACCTACTACTGGCGGGTACGGGTTATCGGGCCGGTGTTAAGCCTGTGGTCGGCCAAGTGGTCATTTACCACCAGCCTTGGCGGTGGCATTGTCGCCCCCCAGCTTGAGAGCCCCGAGGCCGGTGCCCGGGATGTGCCCTTAAGCCCGGTATTTCAGTGGACGGCCGTGGCCGCGGCCGAGGGCTATGAACTGCTGGTGTCTGGTGATGCCGATTTTCTTATACCGGTTATTGTCAGGATTGGTGAGTTCGCCCTGCCCACTAATGCCTGGCAGTCAGATATAACATTGACCTGTGATACCACCTACTACTGGAAGGTCAGGGCTGTTAGCTCCTTGAGCTATAGTGCCTGGAGTGCTGTTGGCGCCTTCACCATCCAGCCGCCGCCAGCGGAGTCTGAGCCGCCACCCCAGTCGCCACCACAACCAGCCCAGCAGTCACCAGTCCTGGCTGACTGGGCCGTCTATATAATGGTATTCCTGGCGGCGACCATTGTGCTGCTGTTAGTTACAATACTGGTGATGGTGGCAAGGCGGCGCTAGGCCGATGTTTGGCCTCGGGCTCCCAAGACAACCTCGGCTAGTAGATTCTAGTAATCAAGCAGAAAGACCTGGGTGCTTACCGGGAGACTTGACTTGGTTATGGACACCTTGGCCTGAGGGACTACTCCACTCAGGCCCATTTCCTTTAAGAATTTGTCTACCGGCTCTAGTTTCCGAGCTGCTGCCTGGGTCTGGTAGTGCATCGGGATTACCACTTTAGGCTCAAGCTGTCTTACTATTTGGGCGGCCATAGCTGCATTGATGGTGGACAGGCCACCTACCGGCAGCAGTAGCACATCAACCTCGCCCAGTTCCTCTACCTGTTCGTTGGTTAGTATATGCCCCAGGTCGCCCAGGTGGCATACCGATACCTCGTCCACCTCCATCAGATAGACAGTGTTTTTACCCCTTTGGCTGCCGCCGTCATTATCATGGAAGGTGGCGATGCCGATAATTATGACATCGCCGATTTCGTACTCACCGGGGCCGGTGACCTTTCTGGGGTTACCGCCGACGCCATCAGTATAGCTGTGGCCGGGATGCTGGTGACTTACCGTTACTATATTGGCGGTGGCTTTACCCAGAGAGTAGCCTAGGTCTGGCGGATAGGGGTCGGTGATAACAGTGGTCTGTCTTCCCTTAATCCTGAAGCAGGCGTGTCCCAGCCATCTGATTTCCATTGTCAGTGATTATTATTATATCATTGGCCGGCTTTATCGGTCAATTGCCTGGTAGACTAAATTTCCTCTTGACAAGCCTGGCTAAAGGTGATAAATTAAAGGATGTTAGCAATCTAAGGCTTAGATTGCTAAATTACTAACGGAGGCGGCAATGTTATCGGCTAGAGCGGAGTCAGTGCTCAAGTCAATAGTCGGCCAGTATATTGCCACGGCCAAACCGGTATCTTCGGCCAGCGTTATTGATGGCTGCGGGCTGGAGGTGTGCTCGGCCACTGTCCGCAATGAGATGGTGCGCCTGGAGCAGGATGGCTATATTATTCGGCCTCATCATTCGGCCGGGGCCATTCCCTCAGATAAGGGCTACCGCTATTATGTAGAGTCCCTAAAGGGCGTTGAGCTACCCGTGGCTGAGCAGTTTATGATAAGCCACCTCTTCCATCAGGTGGAGGGAGAACTGGAAGAGTGGCTGAGCCTGACGGTGGCCCTCCTGGCCCAGTGGGTCCACAATGTAGCCGTGATTACATCACCCCGGTCGGCCGTCTGCCGGTTTCATCATCTGGAGCTGGTTTCCCTGCAGGGCCCTATGGCCCTGGCGGTTCTTATCCTGCGCGGGGCCAGGGTAAAACAACAGCTGATAACCTTTGATGAGCCCATGTCCCAGGCCGATTTAACGGCCATCACTAGTAGAGTAAACGCCGCCTATTCCGGCCTGACCAGGTCTCAGATTCAGGGTAAGAAGATGGAGCTCTCCCCTGGTGAGCGGCAGGCCACCGACTGTCTGGTGAAGATGATGAAGGCCGAGGATTGGCAGGAATATGAGGACTCTTACCTTGATGGCCTGCACTTTATGCTTGAGCAGCCGGAGTTTACTCATGGCCAGCGGGCACAGTCTCTAATGGAGCTGGTTGAGCAGAGAAGGCTGGGTCGGGTTATCATTCCTGAGGAGATGACCGAGCAGGGCGTCAAGGTGGTCATCGGCCGGGAAAACAGGGTAGATGTTATCCGTGATTACAGTGTTGTCGTCAGCCACTATGGTCTGCCTGAGGAGGCGGTGGGTACTATCGGCGTGGTCGGGCCTACCCGGATGCCCTATGAGCGGGCCATTTCGGCCATAAGCTATCTGTCATCGGTGATGAGCACTTTGGTGGCCGAGCTGTACGGCCGGGAAATCCCGCCCGGTCCGGCTATGACCAGTGGCAACTGAAGGGTCTAGGTGGGATACCAAAGGGGGTGAGAATGTCACAGGAAGGCCAGACAGGTAGAGAGAAACGGGAAATCATAGAGGTTGAAAGTATAGAATCTTTAAGAGAGGCCCTGACCCAAGAAAGGGCAAGGGCAGGCGGCCTTCTGGCTAACTGGCAGAGAGCCCAGGCCGACTTTATTAACTACAAGCGGCGCAGTGAGCAGGAAAAGGAGGAGACCAGCAACCTGGCCAAGAGCGCCCTTGTCCTTAGCTTGCTGCCTGTTCTTGATGACCTGGAAAGGGCCTTGGCCTCCGTTCCGCCTCGCCTGACCAAGCATCCCTGGGTAGATGGTATCAGCATCATTAGCCGCAAGTTCTGGGCCATTTTAGCGGCACTGGGGGTTTCTCCCGTCAAGGCACTGGGCGAGCCATTTGACCCCAATCTCCACGAAGCCGCCCTGCACGAGAAGGGTAAGGCAGGCATCGTTATCCGGGAGCTGCTTAAGGGCTATAGCTTTGCCGGCAAGGTTCTTCGACCGGCCAAGGTGGTGGTGGGCAGTGGGGAGGGGGAAGATGAGGAAGCTTCAGCCTCTTCCAGACCCTGAACTAATTAATCAAGGAGGAGATAGATAGACTATGGCAAAGGTAGTAGGTATTGATTTAGGCACAACCTTTTCTGCGGTGGCTGTGATGGAGGCCGGGGAGCCGGTGGTTATTCCTAATGCTGAGGGCTCTCGGATAACACCTTCAGTAGTGGCCGTGAGCAAGGGTGGTGAGCGTCTGGTGGGGCAGGTGGCCCGGCGTCAGGCGGTCACCAACCCGGACAATACCATCTTCAGCATCAAGCGCCTGATGGGGCGTAGGTTTGATGAGCCTTCGGTGGCCTACGATGTAAAGTGGCTACCCTATAAGATAACCAAGGCGGCCAATGGCGATGTCAGGATAGTTATGGGCGGCAAGGAGTATAGCCCACCCGAGCTCTCGGCCATGATTCTGCAGAAACTCAAGGCGGACGCCGAGGCCTACCTTGGTGACAAGGTTACTGAGGCGGTCATAACCGTGCCCGCCTATTTCAATGACAGTCAGCGGCAGGCCACCAAGGATGCCGGCCAGATAGCCGGACTTAAGGTGCTCAGGATAATCAATGAGCCCACGGCCGCCTCTCTGGCCTACGGACTGGACAAGAAGAAGGACGAGACCATCGTTGTTTATGACCTGGGCGGCGGCACCTTTGATATATCCATTCTGGAGCTGGGTGAGGGCACCTTTCATGTCAAGTCAACCAGCGGTGATACCCACCTCGGCGGTGATGATTTTGACCAGAAGGTCATCAACTGGCTGGTTGGCGAATTCAAGAAGGACCAGGGGATAGACTTAAGTCAGGATAAGATGGCCCTGCAGCGGCTCAGGGAGGCCGCCGAAAAGGCCAAGTGTGAATTATCCACCGTCCAGCAGACTGAGGTGAACCTGCCCTTTATCACTGCTGATGCCAGTGGCCCCAAACACCTCAACATCACCCTTACCCGGGCCAAGCTGGAGCAGCTGGTGATGGAGCTGGTTGAAAAGACCCTGGGGCCCTGCAAGCAGGCCCTAGCTGATGCCACCAAGACGGTTGAGCAGGTTGATGAGGTGGTTCTGGTCGGCGGTCAGACCAGGATGCCGCTGGTGCAGCAGAAGGTGAAGGAATTCTTTGGTAAAGAGCCTCATAAAGGGGTCAATCCCGATGAGGTGGTGGCTATCGGGGCGGCTATTCAGGCCGGCGTCCTTAAGGGAGAGGTCAGTGATGTTCTGCTGCTTGATGTTACCCCGCTCACCCTGGGCATTGAGACACTGGGTGGGGTGGCCACACCCCTGATTCAGCGTAATACCACTATTCCCACCGCCAAGAGCCAGACATTCTCTACGGCCGCCGATAATCAGCCCAGTGTGGAGATACATGTCCTCCAGGGGGAGAGACCTATGGCCACAGGTAACAGAACCCTGGGGCGGTTTATCCTTGACGGCGTCCTGCCGGCACCAAGGGGCATGCCTCAGATTGAGGTCGCCTTTGATATTGATGCCAACGGCATCCTCAATGTCAGGGCCCATGATAAGGGTACCGGCCGGGAGCAGAAGATAACCATTACCGCCTCCAGCGGACTCTCTAAGGAAGAGGTCGAGAAGATGCAGCGGGATGCTGAGACCCATGCCGCTGAGGATGCCAGGCACAAGGAGGAGGTTGAGACAAAGAATGCCGCTGATAATCTGGCCTATAACGCCGAGAAAACACTCAGGGAGAACAAGGATAAGATAGCTGATGACCTGAACAAGGAGGTGGAGGCCAAGATTGCCGAGGTACGTTCGGCACTTGGGGGCTCCGATATGGAGGCCATCCGCCGGACGATGCAGGAGCTATCTGATGCTATGCAGAAAGTGGGGGCTGCTGTCTATAAACAGCCGCCGCCGCCTGAGGGTGGACAGCCGCCGCCTTCTGGCGAGGAACCACCGGGTAAGGAAGACGAAGGCACCGTAGAGGGTGAATTCCGCGAGGTCTAATTAGTTGGGGTTACACTATGGTGGTAAAACGGGATTATTACGAAGTCCTCGGTGTGGACAGGAATGCCAGCAATGAGGAAATAAGGCGGGCCTTCCGCAGGCTGGCCTTCCAGCATCATCCTGACCGCAACCGTGAGGATGGGGCCGAGGAGAGGTTTAAGGAGCTAAATGAGGCCTACGAGGTGCTCTCTGACCGTAATAAGCGGGCTACCTATGACCGCTTTGGTTATGGCGGTGCCGAGGATTTATTTGGCCGCGGCTTTGAGGGCTTTGGCTTCGGCGGCTTGGGTGACATCTTTGAGGCCTTCTTTGGCGGCGCCGCTTCGGCCACCCGTCGGGGGCCCAAGCCTGGCTCCGACCTGTACCACGGGCTAAGCCTTACCTTTGAGGAAGCGGCCCTTGGTTGTGACCGGGAGATAGAGGTACACCGCACCGAGAACTGTACCCTGTGCCGGGGCACCGGGGCTAAGCCGGGCACCTCACCCAGCCGATGCCCTAACTGTAACGGCAGCGGCCAGGTATATCAGGTTCAGCGGAGCATCTTCGGCCGCTTTACCAATGTTGTCGTCTGTCCCAAGTGCCGCGGCGAGGGTAGCATCATCACCGAGACCTGTCCTCGGTGCCGCGGCAGTGGTAAAGAGGGCTTTAAGCGGACTATGTCGGTCAGGATACCGGCCGGGGTTAATAATGGTTCAAAGATACGGCTTGGAGGTGAAGGTGATGCCGGTGAAAGAGGCGGCCCCCCGGGCGACCTTTACTTCACACTAACAGTGTCGCCCCATGAGTTCTTCGGCCGGGAGGGTGATAACATCATCTATGAGCTGCCCGTCAACTTTGCCCAGGCTGCCCTGGGTACCGAGATAACCGTGCCCACCCTCTACGGCGAGGTCAGGCTCAAGGTTGCCCCGGGCAGTCAAACAGGCCGCCTCTTCCGGCTTAAAGGTAAGGGCGTTGCCCATCTTAACCGGGGTGGCCGCGGCGACCAGCTGGTTAGGCTGCGGGTGGTTACCCCGGAGAAACTAACCAAGAGGCAGCGCCAGCTTTTTGAGGAGATGAACGAGGGTCTAGACCCCAAGAAGAAGCCGAAGTAGTCCTGATTTGGAGCCTGGGTTTGTTAGGTTTACCTCCGCTGCCTGACGAAGGAGAAGAGCCGCCACTTTCGCCCGGCCAATTCATGGCCGGCGGCGGCCGCCATCAGTTCTACGGCCGCCTTACGAGGGTCAACACCCTGGTAGAGCACCTGATAAATCCTCTCGGTAATGGGCATCTCCAGTTCCATCTGCTGGGCCAGATTCCAGGCAACCAGGGTAGTAGTCACCCCCTCGGCGACGCCGCTTATGGAGTCTGTTATCTCCTTGAGTGTGCGCCCCTTGGTTAGCTCTACGCCAACATAGTGGTTGCGGCTCAAGGGGCTGGAACAGGTAGTGATTAAATCGCCCAGGCCGGCCAGTCCAGAAAAGGTGAGCGGGTTTGCCCCCAGAGCCGTTCCCAGGGCCGTAATCTCGGTTAGGCCGCGGGTGATTAGGGCCGCCTTGGCATTATTGCCATAGCCTAGCCCGTCAGCGATGCCGGCCCCCAGGGCGACGATGTTCTTCAGGGCACCGCCCAGCTCAACGCCGATAACGTCGGTATTGGTATAGGCACAGAAGTTGGGCGCCGTTAATAATTTTTGGGCCTTTCTGGCTTTAGACTCCTTCTCGGCGGCGACCACGGTAACCGCCGGCAGGCCTTGGAGAATCTCCCAGGCGAGGTTGGGCCCCGAGAGGACACAGATATTAGGCCGGTAGTCGGGGTCTATCTCCTGGGCGATAACCTGTGACATACGCTGGCCGCTACCAATCTCCAGGCCCTTGGCGGCGCTAACTACCAGCGTTGACCTTCCCAGGTATGGGGCCACCAGCTTAATATTGGACCGCATGGTCTGTGACGGTACCGCCAGGACTACCGCCTGGGCCCCCTCCATGGCTTCAGCCAACAAGCTGGTTACCGATAGATACGGCGGCAGGCTAAAGCCGGAAGGCAGCAGGTTTGAGTTAGGCTGGGGACGCCTGAGCTGGATGGCTTCTTGTTCCGTGCGCGCCCACAAACTGACCGCCAAATCCTTGCCGGCCAGCACCACTCCCAGGGTTACCCCCCAGCTGGTGGTACCAATGATAGCAATCTTGGGCATTATCTTACACTAGATTATTTTGGGTTGGCCAAAAAGATGACCTTGGCTTGGGTAAGCGGGCAGTCTGGCTAGGTCTTTTCACTCATCCGGCGTTCCTTGCCGGTGAGCAGTCTTTTAATGTTACCCCGGTGCATATAGAGGATAACCAGGGTACCTATCAGGGTGTAGGCCAGGTACTCAACGGGGAAACCATTGATGATGATAAGCGGTACTAATATAGCATAGGCGCCGACGGCCCCCGTGATGGAGCCCAGGGAGACAAAACCGCTCAGGCCGGCACCGATAATCAGGATTTCACCGCCGAATATAGCCGCCACCGGGCATAAAGCCAGTAGTCCGCCGAAGAAGGTGGCCACACCCCGGCCCCCTCTAAAGCCGAGGAATATGGGCCAGATATGCCCGGCCATGGCCGCCAGGGCGGCAATTACCTGGGCAAAGAGTATTCCCAGGCCGAATTCACCGATTAGCAGGTAGTCGCTGCCGACTATTATTCCGGCAAATACTACCGCCAGCACACCCTTTAACAGGTCTAGGGTGGCTACGGCAAAGGCCGCTTTCTTACCCGTTGTTCTGAGGACATTGGCGGCCCCTGTCTTGCCACTGCCCTGCCGCCTGATATCTACCTTGGCTTTTCCTCGGCCTATTATCAAGCCAAAGGGAATACAACCCAGGAGGTAGCCAACTAGGGCCACCAGATAAAACTCGGCGATTATCATTGTTCACCCCTGGTCTTAAAGACGAGTCGTATCGGCGTGCCCTCAAAGCCGAATGATGAGCGCAGCCTGTTTTCCAGATAGCGTTGATAAGAAAAGTGCATCAACCGGGTGTCATTGACAAAAAAGACGAAGGTTGGGGGGTCTACTTCAGCCTGAGTAGCGTAGAGAATATTCAGCCGTTTTCGGCCACTTCGTGGTGGGCTGTGAGCGGCCAGTGCTGCCTTAAGCATACTATTAACCTCGGTGGTAGGTATTCTCTTGAGCCTCTCCCTGTGTACCTCGGCTACCTTGGGCATAATCTCGTCTACTCCCGGCCCCAGTTTGGCCGAAACATAGAGCACCGGGGCATAGGGCATAAACCTAAAGCGACTTTCAATAATACTACTAAATTGGGCCTGGTTCAAGTCCTTTAATAAGTCCCACTTATTAACTATCAGCACTATTCCCTTGGCCGCCTGGCTGATATAGCCGGCAATATGGGTATCCTGGGCGGTAACCAGCTCGGTGGCGTCTAGAACCAGCAGGGCTATGTCGGCCCGGTCAATGGCCCTTAGGGCCCGGATAACGCTGTAGCGCTCGACTCCCTTCTCTATCCGTCCCCGCCGCCTGATACCAGCAGTATCAATAAGTAGCACACTTTGCCCCTTAAAGTCAAGGGGGGTATCTAGGGCATCGCGGGTAGTCCCCGGAACTTCATCAACAATAGCCCGCGGCTCCCCCAGGAGGCTGTTCAGTAGTGTTGACTTGCCTACATTGGCCCGGCCGACAATGGCTACCTTGATGGCGGCTACTTCGGCCGCGGCCACCGGCGGCGGTAGCCGGGAGATGATTCTGTCCAGAAGCTCGTTTATGCCCCGGCCGTGGTAGGCACTTATGGCCAGGGGCTCACCCAGCCCTAACTCAAAGAACTCGGCCGCCTCAGCCTCAAGCTTGGTGTTATCGGCCTTGTTGGCCACCAGGAGCAGGGCCTTGCCTGCCTTTCGCAGCCGGTCGCTGATTTCCTGGTCAATGGGGGTCACCCCATCCTTAACATCAACCAGAAAAATGATAGTATCGGCCTCGTCTAGGGCCGCCTTTACCTGAAGATTTATCTCTTGGGCCAGGGTGGACTGCGGCCTTATCTCCAGCCCCCCGGTATCAACAATGGTGAAGTGGTGCCCCTGCCAGGAGACCTGAGCAAAGATGCGGTCGCGGGTTGTCCCCGGCAGGCCTTCGGTAATAGCTACCGGCCTACCCGCCAGCCTATTTAACAGGGTTGACTTACCCACATTGTGTCGGCCGACAATGGCCACAATAGGATTACTCACACCTATCTCCAAATGTCCTCTATAAAGTTACTAACCCCATCCCCTGTGTCCCCTTCCCCTTCTTAAGGGGAAGGGGAGTTATAGTTTCCGAAGGGGCCACGCCCCTTTTAATCCCTTTACTAAACAACCTCTTATAGTAGGGAGTTTTAGAGGGATGAAGTCCCTCTTTTTAATACCCCCTTCTTTGGAGGCGATAGTCTTGGTCTGACGGGGTGTCTAAGAGGGGCGAAGCCCCTCTTCCATTACTTCCCCCTCCCTTATCAAGGGAGGGGGATAAAGGGGGTGGGTTACCTCATAAAAAGCAAGGGGGTGAGGTAAGGAACATCGCTTTACCTTGCTTACTTCAAAAAGCCCTTA
>Ga0114921_10001099_pt1 | contig 12154 bp, 4 predicted proteins | sample BentaG_FD_87016 | JGI IMG/M metagenome (GOLD analysis project Ga0114921, IMG submission 87016) | Deep subsurface microbial communities from South Atlantic Ocean to uncover new lineages of life (NeLLi) - Benguela_00093 metaG | ecosystem: Environmental > Aquatic > Marine > Oceanic > Sediment ...
GGGCGAAGCCATCTGTTCATAGATGGGGCTATACCCTTCATTGCCCGCCCGGTCCGCTATCTTGAACCGCACTGCCCCCCCAATCGATTCGGCCGACAGACGGCAGGTCCGCAAGGATGCTTCGGTTTCTTCCGCAGCGCAAGATGCAGCGCGCCAGTCCCCCCAGGTGATCCCCCCATCGGCGGAGACAGAATAGGTTGCGCTCGAGGGGTCCAGCCCGCTGTCCTGATCTGATACATCAAGTACAACGCGCCCTGATTCTCCGATCTCCTGCAGGCTCCAGTCGCCCGGCGGTTGGCTATCCAAGAAGATACTAGCGGTATAAACAGGTGAGCTGTTCTCCGCCCGGTCAAGGAAGCGAACGCCTATGGTTTTCTCTCCGTCATCGGGACTCAGAACCCACTGCCTACTGCTTGCGAACTCCTCTGGCTCACTGAACTCGGCGGCGTTGTCCTGAGTGAACTGCATATCCGCTACCTCGCCTGGTCCATCTTCGGCCTGCAGACTTAGGGTGATAGTCAATTGCGAAGTATAGGATGCTCCGTCGTTAATGAGCATAGAGCCAGTTGGCGGTGTGTTGTCCACTATGACTTCATGAACCACGCGTGATGTACGCCCTTGTATGCTCGTGGCGACAGCCGCGATACGGTGAGGGCCCTCGCTGAATTGTCGCGTGTTCCAAGTCCAGCCCAAAGAGGACTGACCTTCGGCCTGCATGTCACCATCTAGGAAAAGTTGCGTGCGCGCGGTAGTAGGACTTGGACTGGAGACCTGTACTTCCGTTTCTCCCGAAACAGCCTCGCCTGCCTCTGGGCTATCTATGGCTACCCTCGGGTCATGAGCCAGAAGCCGCTGCCAAGTCAACTGACGCAGTTCGGGCAGCAACCGATACACCTTATCACCCGGACAAACAGTGGACCACAGGTCGCGATGTCCCAAGATGTGAGGAAAACTACGATGGATGAAATAAGAAGACTCTAGAGGATGTATCCCGAACCGATCAGCTTCCCATGCCATCAACGAAACCAAGGCCTCTTTCATGGCCGGCGTCACCCGAGCCGACCGATAATCGCCTAAGAGTGCAATGCCGATACTGCCATAGTTGTAGTCCCCGGCGTGAACACCAACCACACCATCTCCACCTTTACGACCCTCATATATGTTACCCTGTCGATCTATCAGGAAGTTATAGCCGATGTCGCCCCACCCTCGTGAGATAGCATGATACCGAAGAATGGCACGCACTATAGCTGCCGGATTTTCGGCGTCGTTAGGGGTGACTGTGTGATGGATGACAAAGGCCACCGGCTTACGATAGACTGGCTCTCGCGTTGCCCAAGACTCGTTCGCACCCCAACCTCTGCGGGAGATAATGCGTGGCTGAGCGACACCAGAAGTCACCTCTTGCGGAATAATCATGGCCCGGGCTTCCTCTGTGGTGGGACCTTCGCGGGTGTTCATGACTGTGAGGACTACTTCACTCAGTAGGGGCGATGCACTGGTTTCGAATGTGCCCAGAGCTAGCCGATACTGCAGGTAGCGTGCAGGGGAAACTTCAAGCAGATTGCCCCACGTCATCTCCTCGGCCTCGGGTCCATCCTCATCTGGAGAGATATCCATCCAATCCGTCCACGTCTCTCCATCGCGACTGACACGAACTTCGAGTTGAAAAGCTGTCCCCAGGGGCTTCTCCACCAACCAAGAGGAGCCCACGACGTTGAACAGAACTGACGTCTCGTGCACACCAGAAACCAAGGTACCTCTAGTGCAATAGTGTCCTTCTTGGACCTCAGCAAGGGTGACTTCTCCGTCGTCAACAGAAGTAAGAGTTACGCAGTCTAATTCTCCCTGCTCAAAATCAGAGATCGTAGTTTGCACCCACTCCTCCACGGTTCCACTTCGCATGGTGGTCTGCCTGACTACCGTGGTCTCCCTGTAGGGAAGACTCTGGAGTATGAACAACGTCGCGGAAAACAACACCAGAGCAGTCAATGTTCTTCGCATCCTAATTCCCTCTACAAGCCATCAGATTGCCGGCCACCTATATGCCAGATTCACTCAGCGCCTCTGAGACCTCTCCTGCCCGCTCATTGAAAGTGGACTCCTGCTGGCTCCAGCCGTCTGGATTCCAGATCTCCAAGCGCGTGGCAACACCTACCAGGACTACCTCATCCCCCAATTGCGCATACGTCCGCAAATCCTCTGCAACCCCCATACGACCCCCGGAGTCAAGGGTGCCAACTCTAGCTCCTCCATAGATGTGCCGCTGGAATAGACGGGCAGCCCCTCGAAGGAATGATGCCCCGTGCTCGATGCGTTGCAGTAGCGTTTCCCACACAGGGAGAGGAAAAACTGCCACGCACCCATCCAGCCCTCTAGTCACGACAAACCCTTGCTCCAACCCTGCGCGTAGTGGAACAGGCACGGTCACGCCTTCCACCGAGAGCTTCACGCCCCTAAAAGTACCAAGCAACATCCTGTTAATCCCCCGCCCCACCATTCACTCAATCTCTCAGTCTCTTTAGTCGTGCTGCCACCAATTCTTTGATATCGCGCATCAGCAGATCAAGCTCTCGGCCCAAACCCTGGTACACGTCACGTGCGTCCTGTTCAGCCAAGCGCAATACCTGAGCCGCTTCTCGCTCCGCTCTCGCTATCAGTTCTTGGGCACGGGTCTCAGCCATCTTCACCAACTGACTTCGATCGAGAATGAAGGCCGCCTGGAGTTCCGCTAGTTGTCTTATCTCCTCGGCCTCTGCCTCTGCCTGTTCAAGCACTCCCTCCTGTTCTGAGAGGACGCGCTTCGCCTCCAACATCTCCCATGGCAAGTTTGTACGAAGTACTTCAAGAGTATCCAGGCACTCTTCCTGATCAATGAGAACCCTTGAGGTCAAGGGGATGGAAACCCCGGAGCAGATTAGATCCTCAACCTCATCTATGAACAGGCTGATCTCGTAAGCGGATGGTGGTGCCTGATCTTCATCGGTACGGCCGTGGCTATTAGCCGCAGCCTCCTGCTCTTCTCCATATGATGACTTCTCAGCTTCCAAGTCCCTTCCTCCGATAGCAGTATCGTCTATTCTCTGGTGACCGACTCACAAATGCATCTTGTGCTTTAGCCGTTGGAGAGGTGGCGTCACCATCGAGAAGCGTGCTGTGGGCCCTCACAAACTGGGGGATGTCCTTTACTGCTTGGATAGTTACGACCTTGGTCGTGAAGCCATACCAAGCCTCGTCTCTCAGGCCGCTCAGTATCCACGGGCAAACAGCGAGTAGGTAGTCCGGGAGTGGCTCGCCACTGGAGAGCTTTCCCGTACCGAACCATTCGTACATCTCCCGTGTATACCTGGCGTGAACATTTCCGTCCACTCGTGGATAGCGATGGTCATCGTAGGCCCCATAGAGCCATCCACCCTCTCCACAGACAATGGGCGGCACGAAGCCCAACCGATTGTTGAAGATCTCGGCGAAGAATTGGAAGCCGAGAACGCACCAGTAGTCCTCGTGCCACTCTGGAGGATGATTTAGTCCATAATTGTGGGAGCAGAACCAGACACGTTCCCACACCGGAGAATCAACGCCTAGCGCGTGTATGGCTGCTTCTAACTCCTCAGGGTGTAGACACTGTAGGCCTGGATAGCCCCCTGCCTCATACACCTCTGTGGCCTTCTGAGCCCAGAGCCTCGACCACCTCTGAATGTAGTCCCTGGGCCTTCCAAGCTTCCATTCGCGCTGATCTGAAGGCTCGTTGAATATCTGGAGGTAGGCAGGGATGCCGTCCTCGACGAGGACCCTGACATCTCTATCGAAGCAGTGACCTCCGCCGATTGTCGTGACCGGCCTACAAACAGGCATGATGCCGGCATCCCAGATCATTCTGGCACACCGGAGGAGTTGCTCGTCGCCCTGGTAACAGAGAGTGGCCCAGGTCATCTTCATCTCCTTGGCTCTCCTGATGTCTGCAGCGATAGCCTCACTCGTTGTGCTAAGCCCGAAGTGAATGCCCATGCCATTATCCCTCGGCGGTCTGGCGAACCCCTCGTAGGGGATTACCGGCGGCGGTGGCGAAGGAGGTTGGTGAGGTGAAGGTGAACCGCCCGGTTCTACCAGCTGGAAGACGACTATCACTGGATGGTGAGCACCACTGGTCAAATCCAGGTTATCGCCATATAGCCCAAGCCCGTGCAAGGTTTCGCTATTGCCTGCAACCTCCACTGAGTAGCTACCCCAGTTGGCGAACATGGGCATGGAAGCTGCATCACGGCAAGCACCTACTGGCGCATAAGGGTCATTCTTGGGAGTGGCGATATGTTCGCCATCAGGCCAGGAGAAACGGACAGCTTCCGCATCTGCGACCGCAAAGGCACTCATATTGTGGGTGTCGGGCTGTACTTCGACACTCACAACTTCCCAATACGGTTCAGTATCGCACTGCGGCCCGCTGATGTATAGGGCGTCTATCATCTCTTCGGAAAGCCCCACAAGCTCTACACCATCCCCAAGCCGACACGGTGGCGGAGTTGGGGGTGACGGGGGTGTATGATTGCCATTGCCAGGACGAGGGTGTTTCAATAGGCCCTTCATGGCAGTAACCGCCTGGCTCTCCTCCCCTTGCGCCCCATACCAGGCGTGAACCCTGTGAGGATCACCTTCTGCCGTGGCCAGTAGCCAGAAGGCATGATTCAGGACGTAGTCAGGAACGGATCCATCCATCAACATCGTGGCGATGGTCACAGCGCGGTCGGCGTGGCTCTCTTCGTCGGACCATGCACCCTCTGCCGAAGAGTATGGGTCTCCTATGACAGCCCCGCCCATGCATATCAACGGCAACGAATGCCCCACAGTTGCCCGAATGATTTCCTCATACCACTCAAAGAGATTGTATCCAAGATGATCCTCGTTCTGTTTTGGCGTGAAGTACGGTCGAGCCATTGGCCAGCGGCCTCGCCCTCCCTGACCCCAAGTGAGAGGCTTCGCAAAAGCATGATTGTGCATGCCAACTACCATATTATCGAAAAGAGACCCCTTATCCTTGGAAATCAAGAGTTCGAGCGCCGTCTGCAAGAAGCTCAGGTCCCAGTAATCACCGCCAGGCCGGAGAGCGGGGAGGAACGAACATAACCCAGCGCGTTGCATCTCGTCCAGACATGGCACTAGAAAATCCAAGAACTTATCTACCAAAGAAGGTCTAGTCCAACCCGGCAAGGACCATCGTGAAGCGCAATTGGCTTCGCAGAGTACTTCCGCGTAGTGAACCCCCCACTGCGCATACACTTGCAGGAGTTCAGCCAGTTGAGACCTGTCAAGAGGCTGCCCCACTGGGGTTACTACGCGTACGACTGGTTCAATATCACTGGCCACTAGGCCGTGAATGAAGAACTCAGGGACAGGGTTTTCCAGCCTGGATAGGAGAATAAGCCAACTGGTGCCCATCCTTTTCAATTCGGGCAACCACCGCTTAAGGTCGTACGGGCTGTAATGCTCAGTGTCAGGGTAATAGTGAAACCCAAATCCGGTATCGTTCTTTGGTCGCCAGTATTGCTTCGAATTCATCTCCGGTTGCTTCCTCTATCAACGCATATCCCACCTCTAGAGATAAGCACCTTTGTTACATCACCACCCTCGTTGACGGTGACCTTAACAACGTGCTGAAGGTGATTTCCTCCCTTTGAGACGGCTTCTTGGCGAGAGGTCAGAATCAACTCTGGAAAGCCGTCAATTCTCTGAGGTGCGGCATTACATGGATGCGCGGCACGTTCTTCGTTTGAGCAAACCCCGTTACACAGGATCAGATGACGGGCCTTGAGGTCGCTCAAAGGTAGGAAAGGCACATTGCGCTTCACTTTCTCCCGTAATTCTTGAGATACGGGCAATGATTCCGACTCAAGCATCCTCCAACGGCAGGCCATTGGCGGACAGGAAACTTCAAGTTCGGCGTCCAGTGCTGCCGATGCCGACCCTCTCCCCAGACTAAGTGAAGGATCACCGTATAGCACAAAGCTCAGTAGTGTCTTCTGATCCTCCCCATCTAGGTAGCCTTGTCCCTCCGTCACTGCACGCATAAACGCCGACCTCGCTCTACGTAGTGCACGCCCAATCGGAAGCCCTCCTACGATCCCCTCCCAGAGATGCTTACCAAGCAAGTCAGCGCCTGACAGGGGGGGCATTAATGAGCCGTAGGCCATAGCGGTGGAGCCGATGAAACCCAAAGCACCGTTTGCAAGGAAGTTGAATGCTATTGAGCCCTCAGCACACTGATTCCGTAGATCAGCGCCATAACATGCCTCAGTGTATACGAGAGTTGACTCTGCATCCGCCCAAGAAATCGACAGAGGGGTAAGTGCAACAGGTACCAAAGGCGAGCCATGGTCCGACTCTCCGTGGCCATACCAGTACGAGCTTCCCTGGAAACCATGCAGATTGAAATAGCTTAGCGTTGGGATCTTCTCAAAAGTGGTCAGGAAGTCATAGTCTGTCAACGGCGGCGACAGCTTCAAATTGCCAGCTTCGCCGATAACCTCGAATACGGAGCGAGAGGCCTCTGCCCAAATCTCAGCTGAGTACCCAACACTTGTCACAGCCTCTTGCTTGGAACCGAGCGACTTTAGAATCCGACCCACCCAGTTCGTAGATGTGGCAAAGGTACTATCTTCGCAGCTCGCGCTATGATGCCGGATAGCACTCTCCACAAGGTGCAACAAGACCCCTAAGTCCGCCGACTGGTCGTCTGGCATGCGTCCTACGCTGAACTGAGCAAGCAGAGAACTGCTATCCCCAGCAGCGTAGGGCCAATCCGATAAGACTTCCCGATCTTCGTCATCAGCAGGGTTGGCAAGCCTGTGGAAAGGAATCACGAAATCGCCACCGATAATCAACAGCGACTTCAACATCTTGGACTGACTCCTCAACCTGGATTCTAGCTGCTGAATCAATCCGCTCACCTGGTGCGGGTCAGAAGGATCCACACTGTTCAGGCCATATGCGTCAAGGCATCCCTCATCGTCCACATAGATCTTGATGACCTCGTGACCTGTGGACTCAGCGGCAGCCTCGCGTAGCTCTGAAAGCTTGGCATCCAGTTCTCTGTAGCCGTGATCCCCATACCTCGCAACCAGTCTGTTCCGGCTGGACAGCATGACGCGGACTGGAACCCCTTGATCGAGACCTGGGGTCGCCTCTTCATCGCCGAACCCGTCGTTTGCCAAGTTCAGAGAAGGAGCCCGGCCGAGTCCGTCTCGCGTGGTAGCCACACCGCTACCCTTCTGGGCCACCCTATCAAGCACCCCTGAAAGGGCTGACTCTTCAAGAGCCTCCTGCCCCGCAGTCAGTGGCTCTGGCAAAGGCTCGGCATGGAGGAGATACCGCAGAACCATGTGCGCGCTATCCATGAGTTCCGAATCTGGAGCTGGCACGTCGAGGCCATCTTGTACCAGCGATTCGTAGCGTTCATCTTGGCCAAACAGTTCCTCGGCGACAGCCAAACTGGGGTCAAGTGCGCTCGCATCATGTAGCAGCGACACCCCCAAGGCATCTTCCCGCGCTTCCAAGGCTATATCGGCCAGGATCAGCTTGGCTCTTGTCCACATGGGCTGCTGGCTAATGAGCGTCTCGAGCAGACCTCTGGCTCTCTCTGTCCGACCCGTCTTCCACAAGGCCTCAGCTAGCAGAAGTGCTACTATCGGCTGCTCTGAGGGCCGATCAAACGTCTGGTCAAAGGCTGCCTCGTAATAGGGCAAAGCATCTTCGTGAAGGGAAGATACCGTGAGTATGCGTGCCAAACTCAAGGGAGAAACGTCGTCCAGTGTTTCCCCCAGGAGCTCCCTGGTTCCTGCATCATACGGGTACAATTCCCAAGCTCTGCGTAAGTGTTCGCTTTCCTTACCAGTGGTTTCCTCCGCCAGAGCAACACGGCCCATCCCTCTCAACGCCAACAGGTTCAGTGGATCAACTCTCAAAACCAACTCGAAATGCTCCTGGGCCTCAGCCCATCGCTCATGGGCGACGAGTTTTTCCGCCAACAAGCAATGCGCAGCGACATAGCTTGGCAGATGCTTCAGTAGATGTTCAAGCAAAGTGATTCCGATCTCCTGATAGCCCAGATCAAAAGCCAACCTGGCTATCTCAAATAACTGTCTGGACTTTATTAGCGACACGCCGCTTCGGCCTCCTTCACCACATCATCTTTGTTTCGAAATGAGCCTGTCTGCCGAGCACCTCTTGCTACGAAAAAGGCAAGAGCACTCGTAGCTGCCAGTTGTTTATAAGCCTCACTGTTCTGAGGTTCCAGCTTCACCGCTTGCCGGAACATCTCGACCGCCTCTGGATATTGCTTCACCTTCTTGTAGATCATTCCTGCCTCAAAGTAAGGAATGAAGTTGCTCTGGTCATAGTGCAGCGATTGCTCATACTCCCGCAAGGCGGCGGTGTATTCCCCTTGGGCTTGGTATATCTGCCCCAAGTCGCAATGGGCCGTTCCGTTGGTAGGTTCCAGTTCAATAGCCTTCTTCAAATGGGCCGCTGCTTTGTCAAGGTGTCCGAGTCGTTTGCATAGCTGGCTAAGCTTGATATGGGATGTGACATCGTCCGGCATTAATCGCAAGGCTTGATGGTAGGTGTGCAAGGCGTCATCGTAATTACCCCGATGCTCGTGTATCTCCGCCATTTCATGATATGCCTCGGGCATCTGTTCTGACAGCTCCATCGCCTTCTGAAGCTCCTTCATGGCCAGATCATATCGCTTCAGCTGCTTCTGTACGACGCCCATCCGCACGTGATACATGGCGTTAGACGGATCTGCTTGCAAAGCCTTGCTGTAGCTGAGCAGCGCTTCTCGTGGCTGGTCCCGTGCTACCGCCAGCCCGCCTAGATGCTCATGAACTGCCGCCCAATCGGGCCTTAGCGCCGCGGCCTCCTGATACTGGGCGGTCGCATCGGCATAGCGGCCTAGCTTCTCATAGCACCGACCTAGACGCAAGAGGTACGTGGGCTCGTCTGGGGCCAGCCGGACAGCACTCTGATATGCGGTCTCCGCATCTTCCCACAGATCCTGGGATCCCCAGACATCACCTAGCTCAGCCCACCAATCTGGGTCATCATCTCTCCTATTGAGCGCCTCCTGCAAATAATGGGCTGCCTTCCCATGCCGTCTCATGTGCCGGTAGGCAATCCCGGCATCGCGGTAGTATTGCGCATCATCGGGCTGCAACTCTATTGCCAACAGGTACTCCTCCAAGGCAGATTGGTGTCGCCCCTCAATCTCGCATAGCTGACCCAAGGCGTGATGTCGCTCAGCCACATTTGGATTACGCTCCAAGGCAGTTCTCAGAGCCGAAATAGCCTCGGCATAGCGTTGTGCTCGTTTGTAGGCCATTGCCAGGGCATAATGATAGTCTCCCCTCGCAGGCACCAGTTGTGTGGCCGTTTCCAGAGCGGCTACGGCACGATCCAACTGCTCATCAGCAAGGTATGCCAGACCCAACTCAAAGTGATTGGCAGCATCTTCGGGTTTCATGTTGCAGGCCGTCAGCAACTCTTTGATTGCCTCGCCGTTTTGACCAGTGCTGCCCAAAGCCAGGCCCAGATTATGATGATGCACGGGGTTATCAGGCTCAAGCTCGATCGCCTTCTTACACTCGGCAATACCCTTTTCCGAGCTGCCTCTTGCCGCATGTACCAACCCCAACTGGCTATAGGCAGACGCATCTTTGGGGTTCCTTGCCAATACCCTGTGCAGTTTGCGCTCTACTTGCTCAAACCAGCGAGACGCCTGAGAAGGCGGCAGCGATTTGGCCAGCTTCGTTGCCACCACTGCAAGCCTTTCACGATACTCTGGTGAGTCGGAGGCAAGTTCGACAGCACGCTCGTACGAAGTCGCTGCCTGCTCAAATCTCTCCTCCGTCTCATATAGTAGCGATATCTCATAATGAGCCTCAACGTCACTATCGTTCAGCGAGAGTGCCTCTCGCAGGTATTCAAGGGCCTCATCATGGTTACCCAGTCTGCGCAGCAAGCTGCCTTTGAGCCGATAATAGCTTGCCTCGTCCGTGGCCAGGTCAATGGCGCTCTGGCAGCTAGTGAGTGCATCCTCGAGATCCTCATCGGCAGCATACGCTTGAGCCAGTTCGTAGTGGGCCTCATGATCACTGGGGTCCAATTCCACTGCCTTCTTCAACGCCTCAATCGCTTGCTGCTGCTCACCGAGGCATCGCAACGCTGCCCCCACTCCCCGGTGACCTATCGCTGAAGTGTGATCGAGCTCGATGGCTCTTCGAAACTGCGATAAGGCCTCTTCGTACAGATCTTGCTGGTGCAGAACATGACCGGCGGTCAGGCATATTTCAACATCATTTGGATCTAGAGCCGTAGCCTTACCCAACGCCGCCGTCGCTTCATCCAATCGCCCTACCTGCGAAAGCAAGCGGCCGAGCTGCAAGTGATGCCCTGCCCGATCGGGAACCAAATTGGCCGCTTCTTCATATTGATCCACAGCTTGCTCAAAGAGCCGCTGCTCCTCGTATAGCCGGCCAAGTGACACTCGGTTCGCCGCGTCTCCGGGAGCGAGACGCACACATTCCTTCAACTCTTCTGCGGCATCCTCAACCCGGCCCAGATCAGACAGTACGGCGGCATAATGGGACCGATAATCCACGTGAGATGGTGCAAGCCGCACAGCTCTGTCTGCCGCCCGCAGAGCATCTTCGAGGCGACCCTGAGAACGATACAACTGAGCCAGAGTGTACTGAATGTCTGGCGCGTCTTCCTCTCTCAGCGACGCCTGCTCCAAGGCCTGGACAGCCTCCTCGTCCTGTCCAAGTCTTCTGAGCAGCTCAGCCACCTGGGTCAGGTAGCCAGCGTTGCGAGGCTTCAGGTCAAGAGCCTGACGATACAAAGTCAGTGCCTTCTCCCACTCCCCTTGCGCCTCCACTGCCTGAGCCAGGTCGTACAGCAGTTCATCGTCATCCTGAATCAGCATACTTGCACGCTCGAAAGCGCTGATTGCCGCATCGCGCTGGTCCAGGAGACTGTAAGCTAGGCCTAAGGAACGATGATGTGTTCCTGCATCGGGACTTAGTGCAGATGCCTTCTCCAAAAGGCTCACGGCTTTCTCAATCTCTCCCTGCCTGAGATAGAGATCACCAAGCTGAAAACTGCTCTCCCCATCATCCGGAGCCAAGTCGACCGCCGCCCTGAAAGCGGACATTGCTCCCGTCAGATCCCCCAACCGGTTGCAGGCAAGGCCAGACGAGAGTTGATACTTATGGACGGCGGGTGCCAGGTCCACTGCCCGCCCAAGGGCCCGGCAAGCTTCCTCCTGCCGCCCGATTTGCTCCAGGCTTAGTCCCAGTTGCCACTGAATCTCTGGGTCCTCGGAGTCTAACGCAGCGGCCCACTCCAGCGTAGCAACGCTCTGCTCTTGCTCGCCTTGATCGCGGAGGAGCCTCCCCTTCCTCAGGTGATAGGCTGCATTCTCAGGCTCGAGACTGATCGCCTCATCTAAATGCTTGAGAGCTTCTGTCAGCCTTCCCTGTCCAGAACGCAGATCTGCCAACTCAAAGTGAAGCGGTCCTACTGCTCCAGTCGTAGGCAGGACAGTTTCCAGTACCTCGATCGCTTTTTCGACTCGACCCAGGTCGTTCAGGACCCTGGCGTATTGCACTTGAAACTCTAGCTCCTCAGGCGCCAGTTCTGCGGCTCTCTCAAAGCAGACGGCTGCCTCTCTGAATGACTCCATCTCTTGCAGCATCTTGCCTAGCTCATAGTTCAGTTCAGCGCGGGCAGGGTCTAGTTCGAGTGCCTTCTCGGCTTCAGCTTTTGCTTCATTCAAGCGGCCAAGACGATAAGCCACCGAACTGGCATGGGCATGATAGTCCACCTCTTCAGGGCAAAGCGCAATCGCTTCCTGGTATTCCTCCAAGGCTCTTTCAAGCCGCCCATCCGCCTCATAGGCCAGGCCCAGTAAGAAATGAACCTCGCCATTCACGGGACCCAGCCTCGCAGACTCCTCCAGGTAACGTAATGCTTCCCCTCCTCGTCCCATCCTCCGACACACGTTGCCCATTCGGAGATGGTATGTCGGATTGTCTGCCTCGATGGCAATAGCCTGGGCATACATCCGCAGCGCTTCCTCTTCGTTGCCGGTTTCTTCGTAGACAAC
>Ga0114921_10001100_pt1 | contig 12148 bp, 13 predicted proteins | sample BentaG_FD_87016 | JGI IMG/M metagenome (GOLD analysis project Ga0114921, IMG submission 87016) | Deep subsurface microbial communities from South Atlantic Ocean to uncover new lineages of life (NeLLi) - Benguela_00093 metaG | ecosystem: Environmental > Aquatic > Marine > Oceanic > Sediment ...
ACAAGCCCGGCGCTTTTGACCCAACTAGAGGGCCTTTTCTGCCAAGGTTTTTTAAAAGGGAGATTCTGGAAAAGGCCTTTGCCGCCATACCTCAGGAGTTAATACCGGACACAATCCATCCCGACCATGCCATCATTTACTATGAGAGTTACAAGGTCTCACAAAGGGTGGGGGGTCTGCGAAATGGTATCTATGATGTTGAGCCTGACTGGAGAAAGCTTTGGGAAACGCGCTATAGATACGCAGCGTCACTGAGAAGCATCAAGAAATCGTATTACGGAAATCTACTTATGAAGAAAACAGGAGGAATCAGCTCCTGTTTTGGACGCCCTCTGGCTGCTAGTCTTCAAAGTCTATTACTGGAGATAATAATCAAGGTTATTGAATGGATTGGATATCATTTCGGTAAGTACCAGAAACAGCTATAGCTACTCTGTCTCAACTGGAATAAATACAGACCCGGTGACAGGATAAATAATCTCCAGGAAAACAGTCACCTTTGTTTGCAGCCCACCATTGTCACCAGTATTGCAGAAGGTTAATGTATAGGTAGTTCCTTGTGCCTGGTTAGCCAAAAAGGAAAAGCGGTCGGACACAACCCCTTCTGAGGTGGTCACATCCTGGGGTTCCGATTTATAAATCAACGAATTACCAGTTATGTGAAAATCTATGTTATTACCTTTTTCAAGGTAGAAATAGCCATCTACTTTGTCCCCATCGACCAATTTCAGGAGTATTAATAATTCATCACCGGCCCTTACCTCAATCTTCATCTGTTTCATTTGCCACCCGGAACCAAGTTCTGCGCTCCTGATTATCTCAGGACCTCCCGACGATGCCGTGTCTGTTAGTCCCTGTGTTAGTTCCGATAGTTCTGCACACCCAAGGATGAACACTAGTGACAACACTATAGTTGCAGTAAGAATCTTTTTGAACATCTCAAAGCCCTCAAAACTTTCTTTCCTTAAGCATACATCCAGCTTAAAGGTTAGTCAATGATGGTTGACATTCCAATGGGGAATGGTCTACTCTCTATACAAAAAAGGGAGGTAACAATTCATGAAATTAAAGGATAAGGTAGCCATTGTTACCGGCGGTGGCACAGGTATAGGCAAGGCTATTTCCCTTGCTTTTGCCTCCGAGGGGGCTACTGTAGTAGTAGCAGCCCGTACCCTTTCCAGGTTAGAAGAGGTGGCTGAAGACATCAAGTCCAAGGGAGGCAGGGCAAAAGCGATACAAACCGATATTACTGATGAAAAGCAGGTGCAACGCATGGTAGCTCAGACAATTAACGAGTATGGCCAGATTGATATACTGGTCAACAATGCCGGTGGGACTATCCATAGAGCTAATGTGGTTGACATGAAGCTGGGCTGGTGGAATGAGGTACTGGCGGTAAATCTCACTGGAAGCATGCTGTGTGCCAGGGAGGCACTCAAGACCATGATACCTCGCAAGAGCGGTACTATTATCAATATTGGCTCTGAAGGGGGAAGGTCAGGATACCCGATGAGAAGTGCCTATTCTGTGTCAAAAGGTGGCCTCATCCGCCTCACTGAGACGCTAGCCATTGAGGTGGGAGGGTATGGTATTCGTGTTAACTGCATAAGCCCTGCCGCTGTCAGAACAGAAGCCATGGATAAATACGTGCGGGCAAAGGCGAAAGAACTGAGCATTTCCTATGATGAGGTAGCGAAGGGGCTTACCGCTTATAATTCTCTCAAGAGAGCCGCTGAGCCGTCTGAGATAGCCACTGCTGCTGTATTCTTAGCCTCAGACGAATCGAGTGCCATAACCGGTCATACCCTCGTTGTTAGTTGTGGTTTACATTTAGAGCATGCACCACCATTTGTGCAGTTGCACAGTGGCTAGCTCCGATTGTGCCTGAAACTGAAAACAATGCAACTGATAAGTGCTGTGCTTCTTCCAGAGGTATGGGTAAATGCCAGCCTCTACTCTTTCAGGCTACCTGTCTCCAAGAACTTCTGTAGCTCCACCCTATTTAGGTCTGCTATGCCCAGCTCCTCAAGTGACATACCTTCTTCGTAATAATTCGTCTGGTTTATCACTGAGGCAAACTGAACTACAGAATCAACCATTGGGGTGGCTACATTGAACTTACGCGCCAGTTTAGCAATAGGCACTAGCCCATAGGGAATATCCTCAGTTATGTACCTGCTCTTTACCGAAGATGGACCAGATATCCTTGCCACGGCACCTTCCTTATCAAAGGCAGTCCTGGTATAAGTTGACATTATGGCACTCTTCTTCCAGAAATCCTCCTCCGGGTAGTCAGTCATTTTTACGCCAATGGCATTGGCTACTCTGGATACCTCTTCATAAACCGCTTTAATGCCCCTTGATATTGACAGGGTATTCCCATCCCGGTAGAAGTAAAAATCTTTCCCCATAGTATCAACCCAGCCGGCGTTCATAACGGTACCAACGGGGTGGACAATCGGGTTTAGATTGTTCAGGGTAGTAGCCAGAACATTCTCGGCGGCAACTACGGGATACATATCCTTTACATCTTCTATCACTCTATCTATGTTCTTTGCCGGGAAGGTTGCCAGAAGAAGCCTGATAACCCAAACCATAATCTGTACTGTACCCGGTGCTACCAAACGGCAACCCCAGGGAAGTGTATGTGCCTCAGCAAGGGTAATGTCTTTCTTTACGCCCTTTTCCTTTAGCATGCTGGCAAATACTAATGCCGAGAAGTTTGCTGACCATTTAAGTATCGTTTGGCCGTCTTCCAGGTAGGGAATAATCGCGCTAAAGAAGCTCTCGGTTCCAACAGCAGGGATAGCCAGCATGATGTAGCCGGCACCCTCTACCGCCTCTGCGAAATTCGTAGTTGCCTTAGCTATCTTAACTGTGTGCTTCTCACCCCAAGCATCAATGAGGTCTATTGCTTGCCGCTCCAGGGTTGTGCTGAAGTTTTCTTTAAATTCAGGAGCTTCGCAAAGATTTACCTCGTAGCCTTTTAGTGTTAAATCAGCTGCCAAGGTATGACCACCATTACCACCCCCCAATACGGCTATTCTTTTTTTGTCTACCAAATTCGCCCCCTTTTTGATTACTCTCTACTATCCTACACTATGTAAATACTCTATTTCAATGAGTTCTTTAAGGTTTTCCAAGTCCTGCGGATTACCTTTCCCGGCATAGCATCAGATACAAGCTGGTCCTTATTAACGGTAAGAATACCATTTACTATCACATACTCTATACCCTCAGGTGGTTCCATAAAGCCAGCACCAAATGTTGACTTATCAATTACCGTATCTGCATTAAATATGGTGATATCAGCATCAGCGCCAATAGACATCCTGCCCTTATTCCTTAAGCCCAACACCTCTGCCGGTAATGTTGAGCATTTGAACAATGCCGTCTTAATGTCCATAAGGCCTTCCTGCCTGACAAATTCGCCCAGGAACTTGGCATATGTCCCAGCAACCCTGGGATGCCCGGTAACCTGCTTAGTCTTTGAATTGGTGCCTACCCCTCCATCACTGCCAATCATGACATATGGATTTGACATGGCTAACTTGACCTTATCGCGTTTTATGACATGCCCAATTACTGCGGGGTCAGGAATTTTGCCCTCCAATACTAGGGGTCTAATACGGTCAAATAACTCCTGAGTATACCTGTCTCCCCTATGCATGACAATTTCTCCATCTATTATGACATCAGCTGGTGTTTCCAAGTCGGCAAGAGTGCAGTTATAGCGGTCAAAAAAACCCTCATCCATTATGGCAGCACCCACACCAGTATTCCAAGCACAATAGGGATAGATGTCAGCAAATACCCCAATTCCTTCAGCTTGAGCTTTGTTCATAGCTTCCAAGCACTGGTCCATGTATTTACCATAAGCTGTCATACTTCCTATATGGCTATATTCATGAGCAATGCCAGAATCTTTAGATAACCGAATCATCTCGTTGATAGAATCGACCGCTTCCGGTACATCCCAACCACAACGGGCATGAGCTGCAGTTATGCCACCATACCCAGCTGAGACACGAGCCAGGGCAAGCAACTCATGATAGGCTAAGCCTGGTGTATACATAATGCCATACGATACTCCCAAGGCACCTGCCTGCATGTCTTGTTCCGCCAGTGTCCTCATCTGGCTTACTTGCTCTAGCGTGGCAGCCGCATACCTGTCACTGGCACCAACCAAATTCCTAAGAGTAGTATGCCCACAATAAGAAGCATAGTTTATCAGGCAGCCGTCCTGCTCAAGTATACTGAAATAATCAGTTATTGGATGCACACTCCCACCACAATTGCCACCAATCATGGTAGTAACACCATCTAAAACAAAACACTGCATGGTTTTCAGTGGAGGAAGAATGTTCTTGGCACTCTCTGTGACTTGACTATCCTCATGAGTATGTATGTCAATAAAACCTGGTGCCACCACCAAACCGGAGGCATCAATTACCATTTCTCCATCTAGTTTCTGCTCAGGCACAACTATGGCACATACACTGCCATTACTGATGCCAATGTTGGCCTCTACATCAATCCCTGTTCCCGGGTCTATCACTCTACCATTCTCTACAACAATATCATAGGAAACTAATTTAGCTATTGACATGCTATTTTACCTCCATAATTCACTCTCAATTAACCTGCCATCCTTGATTGCCTTGATTTCTACTTCTGCTATTTAATAAACCTCCTTCTTAATTTTAGATTCCCATTGTGCCTTGTCAGCAACACTGGCACAACTCAGCAATACGCATTTTAAGTAGCTGACCTGTCTGCCAGTCAAACGTTCTCCCAATTGAACTACAGCCCCGTGAGTTGAGGCGGACGAGGTTTGAACCTCCTTTTTTAGCTTCAATCTGTATTAATCTTTTGTCAACCCCTATTGTCAGCCTGGGTAGCCCTCAGGGTGTCGCTTCCTTTCGCTTTTTCCTATCTCGTAGCCATTTAACTAGCCATCTAACTAATCTGAAAATTAATCGTATGCTGCCTAGAGTAACCACAACTCACCTTCTTTCAAGTCCTCTTACTCAATAGTAGCAGTTATAGTAACTGTCCAAAGCCCTATATCTTCTGGGTTCCAAGGACGACTGTATTCCATATATATAGTAGTAGTACCCCTCTTGAGTGCTTTGAAAATCCATACTTCTTCACCAGAAGTTCCTGGTGGTTTATCAATCCCTGGTCCCACAAACTTGTGGCTTACCTGCTTGATTACACTCTCATCACTAATCTCCGCCTCCTCCGACCACTCAAAGCCTGTTGTTGGATTGGAGCCCAAAGTTACTGTGAGTTCTCCTCCCAACACAGTGTGCATTACTACTTCAATATGCGGCTGGTCTGGGAATGCCCCAATAGGAATAGATATGTCGGAATACCCGGTTGGCGTTACTGGTACCACAGGAGGTGAAGGTTCCTCCGTGCAACCACCTACCAATAGTAATATACCTACCAACAGTAATACTAGATACCACTTAGCTCTTTTCATCGCTGACCTCTTTCCTTTTTTTACTTGTGCCCTCTTGGCTGTCAGTTAACGTAAAACTAAGTATTATAATACCACCGATAAATGGAATTAGACTAATGAAAAGCCACCAACCGTTACGCCCAGTATCGTGCAGCTGTAGACTGTCAGCGATAATGGGACACAAATGGGGCCACTAAAACCGAATACTCTAGACGGGTGGCACAAGCTCCTGTGACCTACTTATAAGGCGTGACAGTTCGTGCCTAATCTCTATGGGTTGATTTTTAAGGATGGATGTTTATAATGGTGAGTGCTAGACATTGCACTTTTTCAAGAGACGGCTTCGCGTTGTGCAATCTTCTACGCAAAAAGGGGATCGGAAATGGGATTTTTCAAACCGAATGTCGAAAAACTGGTAGCAAGAGGAGATGTCAAGGGCTTGGTCAGGGCGCTAAATAACAGGGCCGTGTACGCAGCAACTGCCGAGGCACTGTTGAAGATGGGTGAGCCCGCAGTGTCCACCTTAATCGAAGCGATCACGTCTGATGACTACTTGAGTGAAGTTGCTACTCAGGCCGTTAGTGGGTTTGGTGAAGTCGCAGTGTCTGCCCTTATCACGGCGCTGAAGGACGACCCCATAACTGGCTGGTCCCCCGGTAGTTCCTATATTCGAGAAGCCCTGGTGGAGATTGGTGAGGTGGCTGTGCCCGCCCTCATTGAGGTAATGAAGGACAAAGGCATGCACTACTTGGCTAACCTTTCTTTTGGTCGGGTGTTGATTGGTCCTGGTGAGGCAGCCCGCTTAGCCTTATCGGAGATTGGTAAGGCAGCTGTGCCCGCCCTCATCGAGGTAATGAAGGACAAAGACGAATGGGTACGCAGCGTGGCTACTCAGGCCTTGTCGGAGATTGGTGAGGCTGCTGTGCCTGCCCTCAACGAGGCCTTGAAGGATGAAAACAGTGATGTTCGGGAAGCTATAGAAGAAGCTTTAGAGAAGATTAAAGCAAAGGACGAAGAAAGATCGTAGTAGCCTGTGGTAACTCAGTAGCTCACGGTCAAATCGACTCTGCCACGATGTCAGCCTACCTTGAGTTCAATAGCCCCACTCAATAGGTGCGCAGTCAAGGAAATAGAGAGTAAAGTCATGTTCATCATGGGTACTGACCTGCCCTCACTAAAGATCACTAATCGATAACTCGAGGAAAGCTTCTACGCTCTGGTGTGGAAAAATCACCCTTGGTGGAGCTGAGGGGACTCGAACCCCTGACCTCCTCCGTGCAAAGGAGGCGCTCTCCCAACTGAGCTACAGCCCCATCTATCCGAAGTATTATAGCAACAAAGGCCATTAATCGCAATCTGACCAAGTAGCTTGGTATTACTATTGAATTATGCCACGTTAAAACTTATAATTTAAAATAGTATATCGGCCCCAGTTTAGAGATAGCTACCAGTGACCTCGGATATTCACCGCTTTATCCACTTAAATATAGTGGAGATTAATACACCCAAAGCCCAATCACACATACTGAGGCAACAATGTTGTAACAAGTTGGCTTTCCCCTCGGCAATACTGATAACAAATATTCGTTAAGCCTTACTTTGTTATAATAGTGCCGGGGAGATTCCCTACTGAATATCTATACCAGACCCAAAACTGAAGAGGACAGGAGTTTAAAAAGTAAGGAGGGCAGGGCAAATGGCATTGATTGAGGTCAGCATTATTCCTTTGGGGACAGAGACTCCCTCACTTAGCCAGTATATCGCTCAAGCAGTGAAAGTATTGGAGGAGGAGAAAGACATAAAGTACCAACTAACAGCGATGGGAACAATTATTGAAGGCGATTTGGAGCAGCTCCTTACCTTGGTCAGGAAGATGCACCAGGCTGTCTTGGATAGCGGAGTTATGAGGGTGGCAACTACGATGAAGATTGACGACCGCCGGGATAAAACTGCCAGCATGAATACTAAAATGGACTCATTGAAGAGAAAGCTAGGACACTAGGGATAGCCAAATGACGATACTTCATATCATCATCCTGCTGGTAACTGGGGCTGGTACTGGCTTTGCTGGAGGTCTCCTGGGTGTTGGTGGTGCCTTCATTATGACCCCAATCCAGTTTTCCATATTTACTAATATGGATATTCCCACAGATATGGCCATAAAACTAGCCTTTGGTACAAGTTTGCTGGTTGTTTTGCCAGTAGCTCTAAGTGGGGCCTGGAGACATAGTAAAAAGAGAGCAGTACGGTGGAAGGTTGCTATTATCATGGGTGGCTGCGGTCTAGCAGCTGGTTTTGGCGGAGCTACCCTGGCCACTCACCTCCCCGGGGCGGTACTAAGAATTGCCTTCGGAGGCGTAGTTCTGCTGGCTGGTATCAGGATGCTCATTGCCAGACCACCCAGGATTGAGCTAGAGCCCAAAGACAATCCCCGGCTATTGGTTGCCTGGGCTATCCCGATAGGCGTAGCCACCGGTATCCTCGGCATTGGCGGTGGCGTATTAGCAGTCCCAATAATGGTGCTGGCACTTAAGTTCAAGATGCATAATGCCATAGCTACATCTCTAGCAGTAATAATATTTACCAGTATCGGTGGCGTTACCGGCTATATTATTAATGGTCTCGGTGTTTCTGGCTTACCAGCTTATTCCATCGGCTATGTTAATCTCCAAGCCTGGGCTCTACTGGCAGTTACCAGCATTGGCATGGCACAGGTTGGTGCCATAACCGCCCATAAGCTACCAGCTAAACAATTGAGGTATATATTCATCGCACTAATGCTCTTCATAGGGCTAAGAATGCTGGGTGTCTTTGACTGGCTAGGTTGGCCAATATGAACTAGAGGGCAAAATCTATAACCTACAGCTCAGTTCCTTCCTGCAATGGAGGCCAAAGTGACAGCTTATGGTTTTACCTGTACGGGTAAGCCAGTCAGCATAAGGTAAACCTCATCAGCACGCTCTGTCAAGAGCTGGTTCACCCTGCCCAATAAATCACGATATAACCTACCGACTCTATTAGCTGGCACCAAGCCCAGACCGACTTCGTTGGTCACAATGATGAAGTTAGCCTCTGTACGGTTAATACAATCTACCAGTTCATCAATCTCGGTGGTAAGTTTTTGCTCAATAGTAGAAGCATCAATCGGCTCGTTAGCTTGGTCGGCATATTGGTTAAAAATATTATTAACCCATAGGGTAATGCAGTCTACAATCACCACCTTAGCCCCACCAATTTTTTGCAAAATCTGGCTACCTATATCCGTGGTAACCTCAAGGGTGTCCCAGGTTGCTGGCCTTGCCCTCCGATGCTCCTCAATCCTCTGCTTCATCTCCTCATCCTCAGCCGTGGCTGTTGCCACAAAAAGCACTGGTTCACCCAATTTTAAGGCAAACTCCCGGGCAAAGCGACTTTTACCACTTCGGGCACCACCTATTAGTAGAATGCACTTTTTGTTCAACTTATGTCTCCTCGTGATAATGTTATTATTTAGCTCTCAAGGCATACCTCAAAATGTCTAAGAACCAGTAATCCTCTCTCAATACCTTATCTGTCTCCAGAATTTCTATCCTTTGGTTGAATAGAGGACCATTGACAACGAAGGTATGATATTCCCCGGCTTCACCACATAAGGGCACCTTGAACTTCCGCTTTAATTGGGACAGAAAATCCTGGTCTACCCTCCGCCCTAGCCATTCCTCACCGAATAGGTCTGCCCTAGCCACCACTATAACTGCCTCAAATCCTGCATCTATAAAGTCCCTTAGTATGCTCTCCTGATTCTGTCCCCACAGGGGTAGATATGGGCTAATGCTCACTTGGCGACATATTCTATCAACCCACTCTCTGTGCTCCTCAAGGTCAATATCGCCAAAGACACCACCCCCTACCCCCTCCTGTTTCAGAGTAAGAATTGTATCCTTAAATTCAGCCTCATAACTATCCATTGCCGTCGGTCTCTGAACCAGTGGAATGCCAATAGCCTGCGATTGCATCTGCAACAGTTCCACGGGCAGACCATGAATCCATGAGCGCTTGCCATCCTCAGTTACCGTATTTACCAAATGTGAAACCTTCAGCCCGCTGGCAATTGCCCGGTAACAGGCAAAGCAACTGTCCTTACCACCACTCCAAGAAGCAAAAACCTGATGCACAATAACCCACCTACTTTCGGTCGCAATGGGAAGTATCGTTTAGTAAGCTCAATACCACTCCCTGGGGATGGGTATTAATTATAGAAAGCGAAGCCAAATTAAGGTAAAGCTGCCAGCGTCGCCTCAGCTCCATTCCCAGCAACAGACAAATAATGGTGCGCAGAACCCCGCTATGAGCCACAATAAGCACTGTCTCCTCCGGGTCATGCTTTCTCAGCCTCTCCACGAAGGCAGTCACCCGTTTATCAAAGTCATCACGCCTCTCACCACCGGGATATCTCAACTCAGGACTCCTCTCAGCCCACAACTTGGCCACTTCAGGGTAAAGCTGGCTAATCTCATCAAATTTCAGTCCCTCCAGCTTCCCGAAGTTAATCTCACGCAATTCAGGGCAGGTTATAACAGTCAACCCATGCTTGGAGGCAATAATCTCAGCAGTCACTGAAGCCCGCATCAGGTCACTAGAGTAAACAGCGTCAATCCGCTCCGACGCCAAACGGTCACGCAACCTTTCCGCCTGCCTAATCCCGGTAGCGCTCAGCTTAATGTCAGTGCTCCCCCAATACCTCTCAGCGCTATTTAGTTCAGTGTCACCATGCCTCACCAGAAGTAACCTGGACAATTTATTCCTCCTAACTAGGCTGGCTAAAACCACTGGTTGTAAGCTAGCAGACAAATCAAAATGAGCACCAAAACCTCAGCTACCTCATTTATTGCCCCATAGGTATCACCAGTAAGCCCAGCAAATTTACTTTTCAGATAGGTTGCCATAGCCACAATTATAATCCAGATAGCAAACATTATAGCTAAACCAGCTAAGTAAAAGTAGCTAATATTGGCTAATCGAGCTAAACCTATGGCTCCTCCCAGAGCTATAAGTGTAGCCATAACTAACCTCTGCCAGGTAGCCCCTTGCTTAAATACCTTGCCTAAACCTGACGGTCTGGCATAGGGATAGGCGAATAGAGCATAGACCATCGCCCAGCGACTCACCATCGGCATAAGCACCAGGGTTGCCATCAGCAAGGGCTCAGGCACACTATTTAGTGAAACATACTTAACCAGCAGCAGGCAACAGGCACCAGCGATGCCAAAGCCGCCAGCCCGACTATCATGCATTACCTGCCATCTTTCCTCAGCTGTTTTGTGACCGGCTATCCCGTCACAGGTATCAATAAAGCCATCAAGATGTAGTCCGCCACTAATCACCACCAGGAAAACTATCAACAAGACATTGACTACAGTCGGGGGTAAAATCAGGCCCAGCAACCAGCTCAAGCCAGCCAAAATAAGACCAATAATGAACCCAACCACAGGGAAGTAGCCTACAGAACGTCCCAGTTCTGCGGGACTAATCTCACGCCGCCCGGGCAGGCGTATAATAGTCAGAAACTTCAGAGCAGTCAAGCAACCCAATTGCCTAGTCCATCCTTTCAGATACCCTAGCCTCGGTGAAAGTAGACATCTCAGCTAGAATTTTAGCGGCTACCTCAGCCAGAAATATTCCCAGTGCGGCACCAGTACCCTCACCCAGACGCATACCCAAGTCCAACAAGGGCTTAAGCCCCAGATGCCTGAGCAACAACTGGTGACCAGCCTCAGCCGAAACATGAGCGGCAATAAGAAAATCCTTTAATTTGGGCACCAGCCCGGTAGCAATAAGGGCGGCTGCTCCCGAGATAAAGCCATCAATAACTACCGGAATGTGGTGGGCAGCAGCGCCCAGCATCACCCCAACCAACCCACCAATCTCAAAGCCACCAACCTTAGCCAGCACATCAAGTGGCTGTTTGGGGTCAGGTTGGTTCACCACCAGAGCTCTATCTATTATTTCTATCTTATGGATTAACTGCTCATCGTCTACACCGGTACCTCTACCTGTTACCTCAGCCACCGGTTTTCCAGTCATAATGGCACAGATAGCACTACTGGCAGTAGTATTGCCAATGCCCATATCACCGGTGCCCACAATGTCAAGACCCTTAGCCACCTCAGCACCCACCACCTCAATTCCTGTCTCTATTGCCCTCACCACCTGCTCTTTGGTCATTGCCGCACCTTGAGCCATATTTTGAGTACCTAGGGCAACCTTCCTGGATAAAAGCTGAGGATTAGGCTCCAGTCCAGTTACCACCCCCATATCAACCACAATCATCCTGACTCCTATCTGATGGGTAATAACATTTATTGCTGCCCCACCCCCAAGGAAGTTATAAACCATCTGAGCCGTTACCTCCTGAGGGTAGGCACTTACCCCTTCAGCTACCACTCCATGGTCACCAGCCATAGTGATAATGGCTTTGTTTCTGATTTGAGGGATAGGCTTGCCCTGAATCCCAGCCAGTTGAATAGACAACTCCTCCAGTCTGCCCAGACTTCCCAATGGCTTGGTCAGTGCATCCTGCCTGGCTCGGGCTTGAGCCATTGCCCCTTCATGCAAAGAGCCAATGCTTTCAACTGTACTAGATAGGAGTCCAATCATCTCTACCTCTCTTTAATAAGACTTTGGCTACTTGAAAAGCTCAGG
>Ga0114921_10001103_pt1 | contig 12143 bp, 11 predicted proteins | sample BentaG_FD_87016 | JGI IMG/M metagenome (GOLD analysis project Ga0114921, IMG submission 87016) | Deep subsurface microbial communities from South Atlantic Ocean to uncover new lineages of life (NeLLi) - Benguela_00093 metaG | ecosystem: Environmental > Aquatic > Marine > Oceanic > Sediment ...
AAATTTGATGATCATCCGAGAAGCCCTCTATGGCGTGGTAAACGAAGCCCATGGAACCGGGCGCATTGCTCGAATCAAGGGTATGACCGTATCGGGCAAGACGGGAACGGCCCAAGTCATTGCTTTAAGAGATGACGTGGCGGAGGAGGATACCCCCTATAAACACCGTGACCACGCGTGGTTTGTGGCCTATGCTCCCCCGGACAATCCCGTCATTTCGGTGGTGGTTCTAGTGGAACACGGAGGGCACGGCGCTTCCGCCTCCGCTCCCGTCGCCAGAGAGGTAATGAAAAAATATCTCCATATCATCAAGGAGGAGGGGAAATCCACTCCTCTCATCGCGCGGAGAAAGGAGGTGGATTCCCTCAATTCGAGGGGTTCCATTCGATGATCGAACGTAGAGGTCTTGGGACATGATAGACAGGAGATTGCTCACCCACTTCGATTGGCCTTTGCTAATCCTCGTCCTTACCATCTCCTTTATCGGGGTTTTCAACCTATACAGCGCTACCTTCGGCGAAGCGGAATCCAATTTGTATGCTAAACAAATCCTCTGGATGGGAATCGGCCTCGCCTTCGCTCTCTTCATCACCGTCTTCGACTATCGATTTTACCGGGATTTGGCCTATATCTTCTACGGAATCTCCTTAGTCTTGCTTATGGCTATATTCGTTTACAGTGCCATAAATCCGGAAGTCTCCCGGTGGATAAAGCTAGGCCCGTTCTTCTTCCAACCCGCTGAGCTGACCAAGATCACCATCATCCTCTTCCTGGCAAAATATTTTGATCGCTTCTCCAAAAGGGATGGGTATCTATTGAGGGACCTCATCATCCCATTTACCATCTTATTGATTCCGTCCCTGATGGTTGCGAAACAACCCGATTTGGGTACGGCGATCAGCCTCCTGCTCATCGGTTTTTCCATTATCCTCTTTGTAAAGATCAAATGGAAATCCCTGGTGATCATGGTCCTCGGGGGGACCTCGATCCTCCCCTTTATGTGGAATTTCCTGATGCCTTATCAGAAAAAAAGGATCCTCACCTTCTTCAAGCCTGAGATCGATCCCCTGGGCGCCGGATATCACATCATCCAGTCAAAGATCGCCATCGGCTCAGGGGGGGTCTTGGGAAAGGGATTTCTCAAGGGAACCCAATGCAAACTCCACTTTCTCCCCGCCCAACACACCGATTTCGTCTTCTCGGTTTTAGCCGAAGAGTGGGGACTTCTGGGGGGGTTCATCCTCTTAGGGCTCTATCTCCTCTTCATAACGTGGGGGGTGAATATTAGCATCCGATCCAAGGATCGATTTGGAACCATTGTCGCTTTCGGTGTTGTCTCCCTGATCTTCTGGCATGTGATCATTAACATCGGCATGGCCTTGGGCATAATGCCAGTTGTGGGAATTCCGCTCCCCTTCATGAGTTATGGCGGCTCGGCCATCCTATCCATGATGGCGGGGGTGGGACTATTGCTGAATATCAGCATGCGTCGATATATCTTCTAAGGGACCCCCTTGGGAGATGGGCCGCTCACGTTTATTCAGACCGCAGTATCCACCCAAACCTTACCCCCGTCGTCCCCCCTGTTTGCCTCCATGGGATTGCACTGAGATAGCCTCTCTTTAAAATCCTCTGCTGAAAGAGGCGGGCAGTCCAGCATCTCCTCCAAACCATTGACGAGTTGGAGAAGCGATGAATCCCCCAATTCGTTCATGTTGTTCAGCATTAATCTTTCAAGTAAATCGACCAGCTCCAAAAAATCCTCCCTCCTTGCCTCCCCGAGGTCGTCGGTGGCAGGGGAACTGAATACTCGACAACCGGTGAAATCGACGATCTTCTGAGTTTCACCCATATCCTTGATGTTCCTGGTTGAGAGATCAATATGGGCTATCCCATGGCGGTGAAGATATTCCAATGTATCCACCAAATTATGGGCGATGGAGAAGAGATCGCGGTCTGAAAGGATTCTCCGAGTATTCTCCAGGTTAGGGGCTTCTTGGTAATCCAGGACTATATAGCTCCTGTTACCCTCGATGAGGAGGTCATGTCTTCGTACCATTCCCCTGTGGTACAGCTGCTTTCCGATGATCTCCCTCTCCACTTCAATACCCTGATCGTTGAGAAATTCCCTCAGCTCATAGATTCCCTTGGACCCGATAATCGTGGCAACGTAATGGTTACACCTTCCATCCCAAAAGAGAAACCTCTCCACCTTATATTTGCCTCCCACGAGCGTACCGGCCTCCAACGGCTTCCGTTCTCGTTCCGTCATGGCGGAACATCCCATTTCTGTTCTCTTCCAGAGAGCCCCACCAAAATGATCTGCGGATCTCCCCAAGCCAACCACCCTGTCGATGATTTCCTTCATAGTTCTGGGCCTCCCTTATGCGTGACCTTTGAAGCTTCAGCCCTTATTTAGCAATATCGGTACCAACCCACATGAAAACATACGAAGGGGAGGTGAATTGTAAGATATTGATTTTACGAAGTATTTTTAGTTGGATTCTTAGTGCGGAATTGGTCTTGAGGATTTATCGAAGGGGGATTATACGAAAATCGAATACTGCTATTCGGTTTTAGGAGAGGCCATATTTCTTGATTTTTTCGTAAAGGGTGGAGTATGCGATACCCAGAACCCGGGCGGCAGCGCTCTTATTCCCACCATGGGCCTTTATGGTTTTCATGATGGCCGCCTTCTCGATCTCCTCCAACGTCTTCCCCACCAGGGAATCAAGGGAGGGCGCTTGTTGTCTCCCTTCGGAGGGGAGGGGAATGATGAAATCCCGGAGTCTGAGGACCTTGTCATTTCCCATAGCCATAGCCCTCGTGATGACATTCTTCAGCTCCCTTACATTCCCCGGCCAATGGTAATGCCTTAAGATCTCAAGGGCCTCTGCGGAAACTGTCACATCCCCTCCACCCCTATACTGCTCGCTAAGTTCCCTCGTGAATTGCTGAGCCAGCGACGGAATATCTTCCCCCCTTTCCCTTACGGGAGGGATGTGAATTCTCACCGCCGAGATTCGATAGAAGAGATCCTCCCTGAACCGGCCCTTGTGGACCTCAGAAACCAAATCTTTATTGGTGGCTGCGATAACCCTTACATTAACCTTGAAAACCTCATTGCCGCCCACCCTTCTCACCTCTCGTTGTTCCAGTACCCTGAGCAATTTTGGCTGCATCTCCAAGCCCAATTCACCTATTTCATCGATGAAGATCGTCCCCCCATCGGCCACCTCGAAAGCTCCTCTGCGGGTTTGGGTTGCCCCGGTGAAGGCCCCCTTTTCATGGCCGAAAAGCTCGCTTTCGATGAGGTTCTTGGATATGGAGCCACAATCGATGACCACAAAGGGATCCCTCGCCCTCTGGCTATGGGAGTGAATCCCCCGGGCCACCAACTCCTTGCCGGTCCCTGTTTCTCCCTCTATGGTAACGGTGATATCAGAAGGGGAGATTTTCTTCAGCATGGTAAAAATACGCCTCATCTCAAGGCCGCGTCCAAAAACATCCCCGAAATAATGCTCTTCGGAGGGGGGAATCTCCACTCTCTCCTCAAGGGGAACGAACTGGAGCCGGGTGTTTCCCAAGCCAATGATTGAACCATACTCGAGGTAGGCTTCCTTGATGAGAATCCCGTTGAGGTATGTTCCATTTGTGCTGCCTAAATCTTTCACAACGTACCCTTTCCCGGTCTCCTCGATAACGGCATGATGACGGGATACGGTGGGATCGTTGAGGACACAATGGTTATCCCCCTGAGAGCCGATGATCACCTCCTTTCCCTCCATGGGGAAGGCTTTTTGGAGGTCCGTTCCTGAAATAACCACCAGTTTTCCGCTTCGAAGAGGGAACTCCTTATCACCCTGAACGGGAATTCTCTTGGTGAGCTTGCCTTTTTTTGCTTTTGCCGTCATAATTAATGAGTTATCCGTATCGAGTAAAACTGCATATAGGCTATCACCAAGGGATTGAGAAGTCAATTTCGTCCTTTTTGAAAATGTGTGACATCGCGGGATTGCTCGAGGATCTCTCGCCGGGACAGAGGGCGTCGAAATGCCAGGGGAGATAGCAAGAATCCCATGAAAAAAAGGGTTGGCAACTACGAAATTCTGAAGGAGCTCGGAAAAGGGGGGATGTCCACCATTTATTTGGCCATTCAGAAATCCCTGGATAGAAGGGTGGCAATCAAGGAGTTGCTCCCTCTGCTCAAAACGGACACCGAGATGGTGGAACGTTTCAAAAGGGAGGCAAAGGCCTCCGCCTCAATGGCCCACGAGGGAATTGTCAATATCTTCGACTTTTGGGTTGAAAGGGGGTCTTACTGTCTGGCCATGGAGTACCTCGAGGGCAAGGATTTAGGGGAAGTAATAGAAACTATGGGGACCATTCCCGTCGACCCGACAGTAACCATAGCGTCTAAAGCCGCCGATGCTTTGCACTATGCGCATCAAAGGGGCATTATCCACCGGGATGTCAAATCGGGAAATATCTTCATCACCCAAAAAGGAGAGGTTAAGCTAACCGACTTCGGCATCGCCTATGTTCCGGGAAAAAGCCCCTTAACACAACCTGGAATTGCCATTGGGACGCCCGAATATATGTCGCCTGAACAGATCCGAGGGGAAAAGACAGACCCACGGTCGGATATCTTCTCCCTCGGGGTCGTCCTCTACGAAATGCTTACGGGAACAAGGCCCTTCGGAGAAGATGGAGATGAAGAGGTTATCGCCAGCGTGCTCAGTAAGAAGCCGAAGGGCCCGAGGAAATTGAACAGGGAAGTCCCATGGGGGCTCCAACGGTTAACCATGAGGTGTTTGCAGAAGAAGCCCGAAAAGCGTTTCCTGACCATGGAGGACCTAAAGATCTCATTAGACCGATTTCTCCCCAAAAAGAGCGAGGACCGGACGCGCGCTTTTTCATCATTCTTGGAGGTGATCTTTCCCCCCGAAGGGGTGGATGCAAATCCCGCTCAATTTCGGCGGAAAAAGAGGATGTCCTTCGGTTATGCCCTCGTGATTCTCATTATCCTGGTTTCTGCCTCTCTCATCTATCGATATCACAAAACTGTTGACTTCTCGGCCTTCCTTCCCAGCCGCCTCAAGGAAAAAATAGGATTCCTTGCCCATATAGGCCAAAGGGATGGCTTCATAAAAATCGTGGTCTATCCTTGGGCAAAGGTCTCTATAGATGGAAAATATGTTGATACAACCCCTATAGCTGACCCCATAAGGCTGAAACCGGGGGAACATACCCTCTCCTTTTCCCATAGCAAATTCAAATCTAAAACAATCAAAATCGTCCTTAAACCAGGGGAAACACGATTCCTTTCGGTGAGATTGGGATCCTGAAGATCCCGTTGGGATTTCGGAGGGAAAAGGTGCACAAAAAATTCATTTTGCTCGTCTCCCTGTTTCACCTGGTGGGCTCCGTTGGTTGGCCCATGACCTACCATGCCTTAAGACCCGGTGAAACGCTGGCTGATGTCGCCAATGCCTACTACGGAGACCAGGATAAGGCGATCTTCCTCTTGCAATACAATCGTATTCCCGATCCGAAGAAGATCCACCCTGGAACCAAAATCGCCATCCCCACAATCATTCGATATACCGTAAAGGAAGGGGATACCCTGGCCAAAATAGCCCATCGATTCTTGGGTGATCGCCGACGATACCGAGTCCTGGCCTCGATAAATCATCTCGACTCGCCCCAGGCCCTCAGCATCGGAAGCAGAATAAAAATCCCCTTTGACATCCCGCACATCGTCAAAAGGGGGGAATCCCTGGCCATGATCGCCAATCGATACTATGGGGATCCAGATAGATTCGACCTCATCGCATCCTATAACTTCATGGCTGACCCTCGGGCGATAAAACCTGGGACCGAGATCCTCATTCCCATTGTCAACCTCGAGATTGGGGCAAAATCCACCCCATTGGGCCAATCCCCAAAGGTCCTTCTGCTCCCGGAAGAGCAACTGGGGTTCCCCTGGCTGGAAAAGGGAATCCACCTATACCTTGCCGGGGAGTATCGAACGGCCCTGCAAAGCCTGATGGAGGCCCTGAAAAGAGGCCTGAAGAGGGAGGATGATATTTGTAAGACTTATCGCTTTCTCGCCTACTGCCATATTGCCTTGGGAGAAAGGAATTTGGGCAAGAGGGCCTTCGAAAATGCCCTGGCTATCCGCCCGAGCCTTAAACTGGATCCTACCTATATATCTCCAAAGATTACGGCGATATTTGAGGAGGTTCAAGCAAAAAAGAAAAGGTAGCCCTTTCCCACCTAGAAGGGAACGTCATCCTCTTGATCTGCGCCGGAATCAGTTGGTCCCCCGGTATCCGGGATTTCAGTCTCCACGGCTCCTTGATCGCCCGGGCTCCCCAACATCTGCATGGTTGTCGCGATGATCTCCGTTGTCCATCGTTTGTTTCCATCCCGGTCATCCCATGAACGGGTTCGCAGTCTGCCCTCGACATAGACCTGTTTCCCCTTATTCAGATACTCCCCGCAGATTTCGGCAAGACGTCCAAAAGCGACTACCCGGTGCCATTCCGTCCGAGCTTCCCTCTCCCCTTCCTTATTTCTGATGTTCTCGGTGGTGGCCATTCTGAAGTTAGCTACCGCTGTTCCCGTATTGAGATACCTCACTTCTGGATCGGCCCCCAAGTTCCCGATAAGGATTACCTTGTTGACGCCAGCCATGTTTCCCTCCGAAAGATTAGATGGGTTCGCCTCATACAGTAGCATGCCTCTGTTCCATTTTCAATAAAAATATGCCGGAGCTTTCTGAGCTTCTGGAGGGGGGAATTTGACAAATACTGGAAGTTATTTATAATATTAGGGTAATTCTTAATTCACTGCCTCTGGAAAAGGATGAACGACTTCCGATCAGGATTTATCTCCATTATAGGCCAACCCAATGTAGGGAAATCGACATTACTCAACAGGATACTGGGAACAAAAATTACCATCACCTCCGACAAACCACAGACGACCCGAAATCGGATTCTCGGAATCAAAAATCTCGAAAATGCACAGCTTATTTTCTTGGACACCCCGGGTATTTATCAACCCAAGTCCCTTTTCGGCAAGTACATGGTTGAGGTGGCTTTGGCCACATGCAAAGATGTCGACCTCATTCTCCTCATGGTTGAGGCGGACCACTCAATAGCGGAAGAAGCTCACTACGTCCTCGAATTCCTCTCAAAATTAGCTTTTCCCGTAATCCTTCTCATCAACAAAACGGATCGAGTCAAGAAGGAAAGCCTCCTTCCCTTGATCGATGCATACAGTCAAGTATTTAGATTTTCCCAGATTATTCCCATTTCCGCCCTTTCAGGGGATGGAATAGATCAATTGATGGGGGAAATCCTTACATTGCTCCCAAAAGGTCCTCAATACTTCCCCGAGGATATGATCACAGACCAGCCGGAACGATTCATCGTCTCCGAAATGATCAGGGAAACGGTCGTTGGGAATACGTACCAGGAAATCCCCTATGCCGTCGCGGTCTCCATCGACGAATTCAAGGAAAAAGCGGATCGGAACCTCATCGTTATAAGGGCAATCATACACGTTGAGAGGCCCTCCCAAAAGGGGATTATCATCGGTAAGAAAGGATCAACACTGAAGAAAATAGGGAGCAATGCCCGAAAAAAGATCGAGGATTTCTTAGGGGCCAAGGTCTACCTGGACTGTTGGGTCAATGTGGAGCGAAATTGGAGCAAGGATCGAACGGCCTTGAAAAAATTGGGCTACCGTTGAGATTTCCAAACTCCAGGACGTAATTGCCTTGACTTAAGCCCAGGCGCTTATTAACATTCATCGATACCCTTGAATGAAACCCTAACCCAATGGAAACCGTCGGTAAATATCTCAAGAGGGAACGGGATCTCAGAAATATCTCCCTGAAAGAGATTTCAACGGCCACAAAAATCAGGGAAAACCTCCTGAAGGCCATTGAAGAAGATCGCCACGACCTTCTCCCCACACCGGTCTTTGTAAAGGGATTCCTCATCGCCTACGGGAAACACATCGGGATTGACCCAAGCGATGTAGTCCTCCGGTACGAGGGCGATCTTAAGGAGATCCACGGATACGAGGAGCAAGGACCTCCCGCGCAGCAGAAGAAGGGGTGGAACAGAGGATTTTTAGTGGGGACAATTATCCTACTGGTTGGAATCGGCGTCATCATCTTCAATCCCTGGAGGGAATCCAAGGATAAGGGCGAACATTCGCCAGCGCGCGTGGAGGAGACCCCCGTGGTTCAAGAGGAAATTTCTCCGCCTCCTGTCGTCCCGAAACAAGAAGAAACAGTCCCTCCTATCGAAGAGACCATTTCGATTGAAGAAGCCCCTCCCGCCGAAACCCAACTTGCCGAAAGGATGAGCGAGCCGAAGGAGATAGGTGGGGAGAGTTTGACCCTTCAAATCCAGGCCGTTGAGGAAACCTGGATCGCCCTCCAAGTGGACTCCGATCTCCCCCGGGAAATCACATTAAAGGCGGGGGAGACCTTTTCCCAACGTGCGGGTGAGCACATTAAGCTGAAAATCGGTAATGCCGGTGGCGTGAATGTAACGTTTAATGGAAAGCCCCTTGGCCCTTTAGGCGATCCCGGAAGGATTGTTCGATTGAGTCTAACCCAAAAGGGATATGAGTTTAAGAGAAGGGATGAGTTTGAAATACCCGGATATGCGGATGAGGTAAAGCCTATCGATGCCCACTGAGACTTCCGAAATTGCCCGTCTCCCCACTGCCCAGACCCTCCTCCTTACCCCCTCCGATCATCCAAAGGAGAGCTGTTTTTCAGAATCGTGGGGAAAAGAAAGGCCAAAATGACGATAGGCCAATTCCGTTGCCTTCCTTCCGTTGGGCCGTCGTATGACGAAACCAATTTTGAGCAGAAACGGCTCTACCATATCCACCAACGTATCCGTTTCCTCCTGGAGTGTGGCAGCAATTGCCTCTAAACCCACCGGTCCTCCCCTGTAGTAGCGGATGATCGTCTCCAAAAACTGCCGATCTAAATCGGTGAGGCCGATCTCATCCACCCCCTCCAATTTCAGCGCCTCATCAACGACCTCCTTGTCGATTATCCCCTCTGCCCGAACCTGGCAATAATCCCTCACTCGCTTCAGAAGCCTGTTGGCAATGCGCGGAGTTCCGCGGGAGCGCTTGGCAATCTCGTATGTCCCCTCATCGTCTATGGGGACCTCCAATATGGAGGCCGATCGTTTCACTATTTGACACAGTTCTTCGACCGTATAGAACTCCAACGTCCTCTGTATTCCAAAACGCTCCCTCAGTGCTGCTGAAATGAGCCCCGACCGAGTGGTCGCCGCTACCAGGGTGAATTGCTCCAAGCGGTACCGATGGCTCCTTGCATGAACCCCTTTATCAAAGATGAAGTCGATGCAGAAATCCTCCATGGCAGGGTATAAGAATTCCTCAATGACCGTGGACATCCGATGGGCTTCATCGATAAACAAAACATCTCCCCGCTCCAAATGGGTGAGTATGCTGATGAGATCTCCCCCTTTCTCGATAGCCGGACCAGAGGAGGTCACGAGATTGCCGTCCATCTCCGTTGCTATAATATGGGCCAAGGTCGTCTTCCCCAGGCCCGGGGGGGAATGAAGTAACACGTGCTCCAGGGGCTCTCTCCTCTTCCTTGCCGCCCGTATGGCGATCTCAAGGGATTCTACGACTCGAGGTTGCCCGATGTATTCGGATAATCTCTTTGGCCTCAAATCCCAGATCTGATCTCCCTCATCCGGAACCCTCGACTCCTCACGAACCCCTTCTTCCATCAAACATCCCCCTATCGAACCCCGCCCCGATAAACCTCCTCAAATAATTCTTCAGGCGAGGATATGGATGGATTCCTCTTTATGGCCTCATCGATCATCTGGTGAGCCTCGCTGACCTTATGCCCTAAGTCCCCCATAAGAACCTCTTCAACCTGTTTGCGGAAATCCTCGGGCTCAGGTGCAAGAGGAATCGCATCCTCCCTCATTAGGGCAAATTTCCCCACCCTGCCCCTGAGTTCGGAAATAATCATCTCGGCCTTCCGTTCTCCGATCCCTTTAAGCCGCATTATCGTGGCAACATCCCTCTCCTCAATGGCCCTGGCGATCTTGGGAATGGGTAATACGAGTGCCTTTGCGGCAAGGGTTGGCCCAATATCTTTGACCGTGATAAATTTCTCAAAAAACTCTCTCTCTATTTCAAAATTGAAACCGATGAGTTGGGGCTTCGGCTGCTGGGGGGTCTGGTGGAACGAGATATAGAGCTCCACCTCATCTTCTCCCGCCTTTTTCTTATTATAGGTCTGCCTCACTACGGTTGGCAGTAATATCTCGTACCCAACTCCGTTGGCCAAAACCACCACCCGATCATCCTCTTTCTTCAACATAAGCCCTTTAATATACCGTATCATTTTCCCCCACGCGTCACCACCGAAATACACCTTTTCGAGTTAAACCCGTCAAAGCCAATGCCATTGCATCGGAGATATGGTCGGATTTGATTGCATCCTCAATATGTAAAATCCTCCGAACTACTCGTTTGATCTGCTCTTTGCTCGCCCTTCCGCTTCCCGTTAATGCGCTTTTCATCTCAGTGGGCTTTATCTCCGATATAGGGATGCCCATATTTTTCGCGGTCAGCCGAATAACACCCCTCACCTCCCCCAGTTGTAAGGCCGCCATTGGAAATTGCTTCGCAACGAAGACATCTTCCAAAGCCATCAAATCGGGGCTCCATCTTCGCAATACGCTGGATAATTCATGATAAATGGTCGATAACCGTTCCTCAAGGGAATGTCCTGGATTCGTATTGATATTGCCAGAGTGACAGACACGCCCGCCCTTCTGAAGGGGTTCGACAACGGCAAATCCCGTTTTTGCTAGGCCAGGATCAATCCCTATTACCTTCACGATTTCCTCCATACACCGTAAAATCGTAAAGCATTTCCCGTCACCGTCTCCAGTATACAACCAGGGACAACGGATTGCAATCCCTTCCCAATGGCTTTTCCGTATTTTTGGAGAGATCCCCAAAAACTGGAAAAGGAAGCTCTGAGCGCGAAATTATTCAGTGTTGCAGTGCTGCAGTTATGCGGTCAGGGCACTGCACATTCTAATAGGTTGTGCGAGGAGGTAGCGCCGAGGCGCTTTTTGGAGTGAAGCGAACTTTAGAATGGTCCAAAATTCTTTTCAGTGAGCAAAAGGGAATTTGGGCAACACACCCCGAAGCACTGAAACGAGGGGACAAGGGAGTACTCAAGAAAGTCAGGAAACTCCCGGTTTGCCTGTATTGAAATCGTTAAATGGTGGTGATACATCCGTTCTGCACTCAGTTCTCGGGATCTCGACTAGGTTCTGCGGTCGAAGATCCCTTATCTCTTCATAGCAATGAGCCCAATCGATAGGAGCTTTATTTTCTAGGCCATCAATCGTTCCATTACCTTATCGGGGATATCGAAATTGGCGTACACCCTCTGAATATCATCGGAATCCTCTAAGCCCTCCATCAACCTCAGCATCTGCTCAGCTTCTCTCCCCTGAAGCTGAACAGTACTTTGAGGAATCATGGTCACCTCTGCAAAGGAATACTCCAATCCCGCATCTTGAGCAGCCCTCTTGATATCCTCATACTTGGCCGGATCCGTAATCACCTCGAATTCCCTCTCCCCCTCCCTTACGTCCTCCCCTCCCGCATCGAGGACAACCTCTATCAACTTCTCTTCGTCGACTTTATCCTTATCGAAAAGAATAAGGCCCTTCAAATTGAACATCCACGAAACACACCCTGACTCCCCGAGGTTTCCGTTATGCTTGGAGAAGCGATTTCTAATCTCCGCAATGATTCTGTTTTTGTTGTCCGTGAGCACCTCAACCATGACTGCCACCCCACCCGGCCCGTATCCTTCATATGTCAGCTCTTCATAGTTTACCCCTTCTAACTCCCCCGTTCCCTTTTTGACCGCCCTTTCAATATTCTCCTTGGGCATATTCTCCGCTTTAGCGGTGGCAATGGCAGCTCTCAACCTGGGATTTCCCTCTGGGTCGCCTCCCCCTAATTTCGCTGCTGCCGATATCTCCTTGATCAATTTGGTAAACACCTTCCCCCTTTTGGCATCGGCC